>ENA-OWPA01000247-OWPA01000247.1-bioreactor-metagenome-genome-assembly--contig:-NODE-247-length-93349-cov-7.384563_pt1 | contig 93349 bp, 75 predicted proteins | sample MGYA00238139_ERZ651803 | MGnify/ENA primary metagenome ERZ651803 (study PRJEB26909, sample SAMN07631231) | bioreactor metagenome | isolation source: Switchgrass digestor | place: USA: Dartmouth... | reverse complement strand
CTCATTTCAGCCTACTATAATACTCTAGGTAAAAAAGACCTTAAAATAAGAAAACTTTCCGTTGCAAAGGCAAGGGCTAAGGACATTAAAGGCGGGTTCTGCGGCTTTTACGGTGACTGTGGGGCTGCTGTAGGGACAGGAATATATGTTAGTATTATTACAGAGGCCAGTCCGTTAACAAAAGACAGTTGGGCTCTTGCCAACCTGATGACCGGGACTGTTTTGATAAGATTAGCCCAAATAGGCGGCCCCAGGTGTTGTAAAAGAAATTCCTTTGTGGCACTGGCGGAGGCAGCAAAATTTACAGAGGAACATTTTAAGGTAAAGCTTTACGATTATGAAGCATATAAACCGGTTTGCAGCTTTAGACATAGAAACAGGGAATGCTTAAAGGCTGCATGTCCTTTTAATTAAATGGCTGCTTTTTGCTAGTTTTTGATGAAAAATAATGGCACAACATAATCGATCTAACTTAGGAAGCTATCAAATTTAAAAACAGACCGGTAAAGGTCTGTTTTTTTGTGTGTTATAGATTTCAAGGCAAGCTCGCTAACCATTTGGAACCTGCTTCGGAGCAGAGAATACTATTAACTAACATTTTCCCGGGTCAGGGCTGCAATAAGGTCAGACCTGGTAATGATTCCTACCAGGGTACCGTTGGCGTCTGTCACCGGGAGTCGATTAATCCGTTTTTTGGTTAGAATGTGGGCGACCTCTTCGGCTGAGGCAGTTTCCTGGACGGAAATTACCTTTTTAGTCATGATATCTCTGACTTTTTTACTTGCCAGCAATTGATGTCCTTTGCTATAGGTAGCCCTGGCTGAGACATCGGTATAAGGGGAAACCCAGCCTGAAGAACCGATAAGTGAGATAATATGGAGCGAGCCGGAAAATTTAACTATATCGCTACTGGATATGATTCCGATAACCTTCCTGCTTTCATCGACTACCGGCAGACCGCTGATATTATATTCTGCCAGGAGCTTAACGGCATTTTCAATACTTTCGTCAGGTCCAATACTTATTACTTGGGTTGTCATTATTTCTCCCGCAGTTCCGAGCATCAAATCCCTCCTCAAAAAAGTCCTGATTATAAATAAAAAACAGATAATTGTAACCCCTATTATAACCTTTAATTTTCACAACAGCAATTACTCTTAAGCCTTTGGCAGCTATTAAAAATGTAGTAGCGGAATATTGCACCGTACCGTGTGTTGTCAAGCCAGCCTGAATCAGCTAAAATTATTGTTTAGTTCAAATAAATTTAGGGATAGATAGCAAGATGAACATAATGACTATTGAAGGAATAGCTAAAAGTTATGCCGACAAAATCCTATTTGCCGACCTTTCTTTTGGCATTGATGACGAGGATAAAATCGGTCTGGTAGGAGTAAACGGCACGGGCAAGTCCACCTTATTAAAAATAATAGCCGGGGTAGAGCGGCCTGACCGGGGTAAGATCAGTATAAACAGCAACCTGCAAATTGAATATATGCCCCAAAGTCCGAACTTTGATGATCAATTAACAGTGCTGGAGCAGGTATTCCAGGGCAGCTCTCCCGTCATGGAGTTAGTCAAAGAGTATGAAGCAATTCAGAGAAAATTGGAGCTTTCACCTGATGACAAAGAGCTGGAAAAGAAGCTGGCTCGTCTAAGTGAGAAGATGGACGCTTTAAATGGTTGGCAGTTGGAAAGTGAAGCCAAAACCATCCTTACCAAATTAGGTCTCGTTGATTTTACAGCCCAGGTCGGTACCTTATCAGGCGGGCAAAAGAGAAGGCTAGCCTTAGCCACTGCCTTAATCAGGCCTGCCGGGCTTTTAATCCTGGATGAACCTACCAACCATCTTGACAATGATACTGTGGCCTGGCTGGAACAATACCTCCAGAAACGTAAAGGGGCCCTGCTCATGGTCACCCATGACAGGTACTTTTTAGACCGGGTGGTCAACCGCATCATTGAGCTGGATCGGGGCAAACTGTACAGTTACCCTGGTAATTACAGCACTTTTCTGGAAAAGAAATTGGAACGGCAGGAACAGGAGGAGGCTGCAGAACGGAAAAGGCAGACCATCTTACGCAAGGAACTTGCCTGGATCAGGCGGGGAGCCAAAGCGCGAAGCACTAAGCAAAAGGCCAGGATTGAACGTTTTGAAGAACTTCTGGCCGCCGGTCCTGCAGCCGGCAGCGCAAAAGTGGAAATATCTGCAGTTTCCACCCGCCTGGGGAAAAAAGTTATTGAGCTGGAGCAAGTAGACAAGAGTTTTGGAGAAATAAAATTACTGGATGGATTCAGTTATACTTTTCAAAAAGATTCCCGGATCGGCATTGTGGGACCTAACGGGGTTGGCAAAACAACTCTCCTAAACTTAATTGCCGGTAAGATTAAGCCGGATAAGGGAAAAGTGGAGATAGGCCAGACCGTCAAAATCGGCTTCTTTACCCAGGAAAATATAGAGATGGATGGTGACTTACGGGTTATCGACTATATTAGGGAGGAAGCAGAATACCTGCCTACTCCGGACGGTGGGAAAATCAGTGCTGCTCAAATGTTAGAGCGCTTCTTGTTTACTCCTGTTACCCAGTGGACACCTATCAGGAAACTATCCGGCGGTGAAAAACGGAGACTCTATCTACTGAAGGTGCTCATGTCTGCGCCTAATGTGCTGCTACTGGACGAACCTACCAATGACTTGGATACGGAAACTTTGGGCGTACTGGAAGCCTACCTGGAGGATTTCCCGGGGGCAGTTATTGCTGTTTCCCACGACCGCTATTTTTTAGACCGGGTAGTTGACAGAATCCTGGCCTTTGAAGGGCAGGGGGTCGTTAAAGAATACGTTGGCAATTATTCCGACTACCAGGCAAAGCTGGAGGAAGACCAATTAAGAGAGTCGCCTAAAGAACAGGCAAGGAGCAGCAAAAAAGAAGATGGGGCAGCAAACAAAAAAACGCGACCGCCTAAGCTTACCTATCAAGAGCAGAAAGAATATGCAGAAATTGAAGGTGTTATCGAGGGACTGGAGAAGGAATTGCAAGAGCTGGCTCGAGAAATGGAGCAGGCAGGAAGCAATTATGAATTACTGCAGGAACTGGTTGCCAGGCAAAGTCAGCTGGAACAACAGCTGGAAGAAAAACTAGAACGCTGGGCCTATCTTGAAGCAAAAGCTGAAGAGATTGAGAAGGCTAATAAGAAAAATAGATAAAGTTCATTAAGCTTTGCCTTGAAAAGGCAGGGCTTTTTGTTTTTATCTATAATAAGCATATGTATTAGCAAGGCTCAGCTTATATCAATAGGGAAGATTTTTTGTAATTTTAGCGGCAATTGTGGCATTTAAATTGTCCTGGCCAAAAGGCGGAACAAAAGGTACCAAAGTACGTCAGTTTAAGTAAAATTTTAGGAAGAGCCGTTAATAAATAGAACATCCGAGAAACTCAGCTACTGCTAAAGTTGTAATGAGCTGATAAGAAGAGGTGGCCTATGAAAAAGAGCTTTAAGAATAAGGTACGATTAATTGGTTGTCTGATTATTGTTGTGCTTCTTGGCTACGCCTTAGCTGTCAATCAATATGTGCAGGAAGCGGGAGATAAATATATCAGAGAGCCTGAAAGTGTTCCAGAAGGTGATGCTATTTTAGTTCTGGGAGCTCGGGTTTATGCGGACGGAAATCTTTCTTTAATGTTAAAGGACAGGCTGACTACCGGATATGAACTTTACCAGGAGGAGAAGGCTCCCAAAATCATTGTCAGCGGTGATCATGGCCGCAAGGAATACGACGAAGTAAATGCCATGAAAGATTTTCTTAAAGAAAAGGGTGTACCTTCTGAGAACATCTTTATGGATCACGCCGGGTTCAGTACCTACGAAAGTTTATACCGGGCCAGGGATATTTTTCAGGTAAAGAAGGTCATCATAGTTACCCAGGACTTTCACCTGAAAAGAGCCCTGTTTATTGCCCGGGAGCTGGGTTTGGAAGCTTATGGGGTCACAGCGGACAAGCACATTTATCATAGTGCAACGCTTAAAAGTGAACTTCGGGAAGTCTTGGCCCGCAACAAAGATTTTCTGACTGCTAAGATATTTAAACCGCTGCCCAAGTATCTTGGCGAAGTCATTCCGGTAACCGGTGACGGGAGAGTAACGGACGACAAAGAATAGAATTTTTCCACTTTGCTGGTGACTTTCGGCTGACAGATTAGTTTACCAGGCGTCTTTGCTTTTCTTCACAATGATTTCTGATATTCCTGATCTGGCCAAAAATCTTTCTGGCCACTTCCGGTTTGTTCATGGTGTACAAATGGATGCCGTCTACTCCGTAGGATAAGAGATCGATTATTTGTTCTGTGGCATAGGCTATGCCTGCTTCCTTTAAAGCCTCAGGACTATTTTCATATTTGTCCAGGATCCGCCTGAACTTTGGAGGTATGCTCGCTCCGCAAATGCCGGTGATTCGCTCGATCATCTTTTTGTTGATGACGGGCATGATACCGGCGGAAACGGGAACGTTTAACTCCATCAGATCCAGCTTTTCCTTAAAGTCGTAAAAGTAATTGTTGTCCAGGAATAGTTGGGTGATAAGGAAATCTACCCCCTTGTTGACCTTTCTCTTCAGGTTATGCAGGTCATCCACGCAGCTTTTTGCTTCGATATGTACTTCAGGATAACATGCCCCGCCGATACAAAAATCACCGACACTTTTGATGTGGGCTACAAGGTCGGCAGCATAGTGGTAATCCCATTTGGGCATAGAAACGGGACTTTCCTGTTGGGGCCTGTCACCGCGTAAGGCCAGTATGTTTTCTATGTTGGCCTTTTTCAGCTTATCCAGTATCTCCTCAACCTCTTGCCTGGTAGAATTGATACAGGTCAGGTGGGCCAGGGCCTCAATACCATACTTATTTTTGATCAGATCAGCAATTTGCACTGTATAGGACTTGCTTCCCCCGGTAGCACCGTAGGTGACGCTGATGAAATCAGGCTTCAAATCAGACAGGGCATCGATAGTATCCAAAACCGTGTCAATATGGGCTTCGGGTTTTGGGGGAAAGATTTCTAAGGAAATAACGGTTTTCTGAGCGTAAAGGTCTTTTATTTTCATAAGATACACTCCTTTTAAAAAGCCCAAATTCTGGTTAAGCAAAACGGCTGCCTCCGATAAGAAAGCAGCCGTTGTATTTTCTACACCTATACTTAAGCCATGCTCTTCTTATCTCTCAGGATCATTGATCTTCCTGCAGGAATTGACACCGCTGCCATTTGGTAAATCACTTGGCCGGTTGTCGGGCTTCACAGGGCCAGTCCCTCCGCCGCTCTGGATAAGAGATTAGGATTGTATTGTATTTAGTTTTAGAAGCATTGTACGAGAAAGCTTACCCTATGTCAAGGAAAAAAATAATTAAAATTTCACAAATATTGTAATAAAATTTCTAAATTGATTTTAACTGGGTTTATGTGTAAGATATTCTAAAATCGGGGTGATGGCAAGTGAATATCGAAAAAAATGAGGTTTTAAGATATTTAGGCTATAAGGACCAGGTTCTGGATGAGGGCATGGAAAGACTCATCCAAGAATGCCTGGCAGAGATACAAACAATATTGAAGAAAAACTATGTCTATCAAATCTTTGATATTGAGCGGCAAGAAGACAGCATCAGGTTCAAAGGTACCGACTTAGCCTTCCAAAGCAGAGATTTGAGCAGGCATCTCGGAAAGTCGGATAAGTGCGCTCTAATGGCGGCAACTCTGGGCTTGGAAGTTGACAAGCGTTTAGCTTATTACTCCCGGCTAAATCTCACCAAAGGAATAGTATTGGATGCTTGCGCCACAACTGCCATCGAAGCCCTTTGTGATGAAGTGGAAGAGGAGGTCAGGCAGGAAGCCGAAAAAGCAGGCTACTGCTTGACAAGCAGGTACAGTCCCGGCTACGGGGATTTATCTATCTATTACCAGAAAGATATAATCACGGTCCTTCAAGCCTATTCCCGGCTGGGCCTTTCTCTAACTGAAGATTACATCATGCTGCCCAGAAAGTCGGTAACTGCTTTTATAGGCTGGCAGCGGGAAGAAGTTCAAGCTGACAAGTGCGGCAGTGTTGATAAATGTAGTGGGTGTGATAAGAAAAATTGTCTGTACAGAAAGTGGGGGAAGAGAAATGGATAGAAAAATCAAGTTTGATGATTTTTTAATCTTTGACGGTGCCATGGGAACCATGTTACAGGCTTATGGCATGAAAGCGGGGGAACTTTCTGAAAGGTACAATATTGACCGGCCTGAACTTATTGAAAAAATCCATAGATCCTACCTGGCTGTCGGTGCTGATGTGATAACTACCAATACCTTTGGGGCCAACCGTTTTAAACTGCTAGATACTGGGTTAAGCGTAGAAGAAGTAGTGACCAAAGGGGTGGAAATCGCCCGGAAAGCAGCAGGCAATCGCCTGGTGGCCTTAGATTTGGGGCCTTTAGGACAACTGATGGAACCTTATGGCAATTTGAGTTTTGAAGCTGCTTATGATGCTTTTAAAGAACAGGTCAGAGCCGGATCTTCAGCCGGCGCAGATTTGATTCTTATCGAAACCATGGCTGACGTATATGAGGCCAGAGCTGCCATTTTGGCCGCTAAGGAAAACTCCGACTTGCCGGTTATCTGCACCATGACCTTTCAAGCTGACGGCCGGACTCTTACGGGGACCGATCCTATGACCATGGTTAACATCGTGCAAAACCTGGGAGTTGACGCTCTGGGAATCAACTGTTCTTTAGGGCCAAAGGAAATCATCCCCTTAGTCCAAGAAATCCTGAAATATTCCAAGTTGCCGGTCATTGTCCAACCAAACGCCGGGCTGCCCAAGGTGAAAGGTAAGGAAACAGTTTTTGAAATAGGGCCGGAAGAATTTGGCTCCTACGGCAGAGAACTGGCTCAAATGGGGGTAAGAATTCTTGGCGGCTGCTGCGGTACCACGCCGGAGCATATCAGAGCTTTAAAAGAAGCCCTGCAAGGTCTAAGGCCGGTTAAAATTGAACCTTTCAGGATTACCGCTGCCAGTTCGGCTACCAAAACGGTCATCTTTGACGGCAAGCCCAGGATTATCGGCGAGCGGCTTAACCCGACTGGCAAAAAGAGATTGAAGGAAGCTTTAAAAAGTAGAGATTTTGATTACATCTTGCGGGAAGCTGTAGATCAAAAAGACCATGGGGCAGATCTTTTGGATGTAAATGTGGGCCTGCCTGAAATTGATGAAAAGGCTGTAATGGTCAGGACCATCAAAGAAGTCCAGGGAATCGTTAATCTCCCGCTTCAGTTAGACAGTGTAAAACCGGAAGTCATCGAAGCAGGGGTAAGAATTTGTAACGGTAGACCGATTGTTAACTCGGTCAACGGGGAAGCAAAAGTGCTGGAGACCATCCTGCCCATTGTCAAAAAGTATGGCTGTCTAGTAGTAGCTTTAACCCTTGATGAAAAGGGCATACCTGAGACGGCGGAAGAGAGGCTGAGGATTGCCGAAAGGATAATCAACAAAGCTGCCGAGTACGGCATTAGCAAAGAGGACATAATCGTGGATTGTCTTGTTTTAACTGCTTCGGCCCAGCAAAAGGAAGTCCGGGAAACTGTTAAAGCAGTAAGGTTGGTCAAAGAAAAATTAGGGGTAAAAACTCTTCTCGGCGTAAGCAATGTTTCCTATGGTTTACCGGCCAGGGGCATTTTAAACAGGACGTTTTTAGCCATGACTCTGGCAGAAGGCTTAGATTCAGCAATCTTAAACCCTTTAGATGAGGACATGATGGCAACGGTTAAGGCCTTTAACGTGCTTTGGAACTACGATCAGGGTAGCAAAGAATTTATTGCTGCCTATTCAGAACTGAAAAAACAGGAGACTGTTCCTCATACTTCAGCTACCGGCAGAGACTTAAAGAAGATAATCATCGATGGCCTAAGGGAAGAAGCGGCTGCCGGTGTCCGGGAGCTTTTAAAGAACCATACCGGTTTGGAAATAGTAGATAATTACTTGGTTCCTGCCCTTGACGTGGTAGGTGAACGGTATGAAAGAGGGGAAATCTTTTTGCCCCAGCTCATCCAATCGGCAGAAACGGTTAAGCGGGCTTTTGAAGTCATCAAAGAAGATATGTTAAAAAACGCTTCAGCTGATCAGACTATGGAAAAAGGTAAGATTGTCTTAGCCACCGTCAAAGGAGACGTCCACGACATCGGGAAGAATATCGTCAAAATTCTTTTGGAGAATTATGGCTATAAAGTTTATGACTTGGGAAAAGATGTGGCCATTGAAAGGATTGTGGAGACGGTGCAACAGGAAAAGGTGCCTTTAGTAGGCTTAAGCGCTTTGATGACCACTACAGTTGTAAATATGGAAGAAACCATTAATGCTCTTAGAAAAAGCTGTCCCGGCTGCAAAGTAATGGTAGGGGGAGCCGTGCTCAACGAAGAGTATGCCAGGATGATCGGGGCAGATTTCTACTGCGAAGATGCAAAAGAAGCTGTGAAAACAGCAGAACGGGTATTTTTAAAATAAATACTTGGCATACTAAGCCTAAGCTAATTCAGGCAGGTGAAAAAATGGCCGAGGATAAAAAACTTTCTCCAACACATGACAGAAGAAGAGAAGTAAAATTAAAGGACCTGAATAAGGAAAGAGGATTTCAGAAAGTTTATGACCCTGAAAGAGGTCCGGAAAATAAGTAAGAGAGTCAATTAGGAGCTTTGCTTTTTGGTAAGGCTGTCCCATCTGCAAGGTAATGGCAGGCAGGTAAAGTGCCTGCCATTTTTTGTTCCCCAAAATTGGAAGCAGGATCAACAAACTGCTAGTTTGCAGGCAGATTTTTATCTTACAGATTGCTACAACTTAAGTGTGGCAACAACGGAGTAAGCTCGTAGCTTACCGTGCATATCTTAAGAATATTAGGCGTATGATAAACTAATTTATAAGTACCCCCCCGGGCTCTAAATATTTAAATAATTTTAAATATATAGTATAATAATTATATTCTATTAAGTTTTACACAACAAACCAATTGTCGGAGGAGGGATGCTTTTGAAAGTATAGTTTTCTTAATTTAAGACTCATTATAAAAAAGTTTTAGGGGGTTTGGAGTGTGTCCAACGAGAAGCTTAGAAGAGAACTGACCTTCATGAATATGATCGCCATAGCCGCAGGTGCGGTCATTGGAGGTTGGCTTGCGGAAGCTCCATACTGGTTTTCAGTGACGGGAGCAGGAGGCGCAATCGTCTTTCCCATTTTAGCCATTCTTTTAGTCCCGGTAGGCCTTGCTTTCGCAGAACTAACTGCTATGTTACCTTTCACCTCTTCTGTTGACATCTGGACAACCAATGCCTTCGGTCATCGAGCCGGATGGGCTGCTCAGTGGATGATGTTTTTAATCCAAATAGTCGAACCGCCTTTGATGGCTTTTATCTTTATTACAGCAATTAATTGGTTTGTGTCAATTCCGGAAAACATGGTTACCTGGGTGGCAATTGGCATAGTTTTTATTTGGTATATTATTTCCAACTTCAAAATTGGTTTAACGGGAAACCTGGCAACCATCTTCTTTTTTGCCATGATAATAATTTCCTTAATCGTAGCAACAACCTTTTATGGTAGCGGCCACTGGACTGTTGCCAATATTACCCAACATGGAGGGCTGTTCCCCGGCGGCTTTAGAGGAATCTTTGTCGCCTTCGCAGTCTTTGCCTTAAAATTTATCGGCTTTGAGATGACGCCTACCCTGATTGAAGAAACTAACTTCCCGGCTAAAGATATGTGGAAGGTTATTTTGTCGGCTTTGTTTGTACCGGCTTTATTATACGCTTTTGTGGTCTTAGCCATGGCCGGCTTAGCCCCCTGGACTGAAATTGCAGGAATGAATATGCCTGAACCTGAATTAGTGGCTAAACTAGGCTTACCCGGTATCATCGGCATTGCCGCAATTATTTCCGGCCTTTTACATGCCCTTACAACTTTAATGGGCTTTTGGACCTCTTCGGCCAGAGTTTTATACGGAGCTGCTGAATTAAATCAATTGCCTAAATTTTTTACTTCACTAAATAAGTATGGCCAACCTCACATAGCAAATCTTTTTGTCTTATTATTTTCCATTTTCTTTATCTTATTCACAGGGACTAACTGGGTCCAATATATTTATGCCGTGTCCTGTATAGCGGCAGGGGTAGTATACAGTTTGTGCTGCCTGGATGCCCTTGTCTTAAGAAGAAAACATCCTGAGTGGGAAAGACCTTACAGGGTACCCGGCAAGGACGGTTTATTTATTATCGGAATCTTAGTAGGAATCTGGATTATTATCGGTTCCTGCTTAGAACTTGACCTAAACGGCTATATCTCTTTGCTTGTCTATTTTGCCATAGGGGTAGTTGTAAACATATTTATGGACTATTATCGAAAGAAACATCCAGAAGAATATAAGCTGATAACTTTAACACCGGAAGACAAGGAGAAAAGCAAAGAGTTTATAGAAAGCGAAAATCAAACGCTTACAATGTAGAATTAAAAGAGAAAAAGATTTTATTTTGCTAAGGGAGGTATATAAAATGAAGGTTATTTCAGGAGATAAGGTTATATACAAATTTGCTCCTGAGATGAAAGCAGTTGAAACGGTTGCACCGGGAGAAGTTATTAAGGTTGAAACTAATGACTGTTTTTATCAACAGGTTACCAGGGAGGATCAGGTTTTAAACGAAATTGATTACGAAAGATTAAATCCGGCTACCGGACCTATCTACGTTGAAGGTGCTGAACCAGGCGATCTGTTAAAGGTAAAAATCGTCAGCATAGATGTAAAAGACAAAGGGGTAGGTGCCGTTGTTCCAAAGGAAGGAGTTTTGGGAGATCTGGTCACCAAACCGATTATTCGAGTATTAGATATTAAAGACAATCATGCTATCTTCCATGGAATTAAGCTGCCGATCAGGCCCATGATCGGAGTAATCGGTGTGGCACCTGCCGCCGAAGACGGTACTCGCCCAACAGACAGCCCGTGGAAACACGGCGGCAATATGGATACTACTGATATCAAAGCCGGTTCAACACTCTACTTCCCGGTGAGTCAAAAAGGAGCATTACTTGCCCTGGGAGATTGTCACGCTATTATGGGCGACGGAGAAATCTGCTTTACCGGACTTGAGGTGCCTGCTGTAGTAACGCTGGAGATTGATCTTATAAAGGGTAAAACTGTCAAATGGCCTTTGGTTGAAACCGGCGAGCACACTATGGTAATTGCTTCGGGAGATAATCTAGATGCAGCTGTTTATGAAGCTACGAAACAAGCAGTAAATCTTATTAAAGACAGTTTAGGTTTAGAATGGGAGGATGCCTATCTTTTAGCCAGTTTAACCGTAGACTTAAAGATATCCCAGGTTGTAGATCCTAAAATGACGGCAAGGGCAGCCATACCTAAATATCTTGTCCCAACCCAAAAGTTGCTTGAATCCTTATAGGACTGCTAAAGAGGCCGCTTAAGCCTGCATAATATTTAAGCTAAATAAATTACTGTTAAGCTAAACACCTCATAGGTAGCAATACTTATGAGGTGTTTTTTTCCCAAACTTTCCATTTTAACTTTCTAACTTATGGAAAGTTGGTTTTCTGTTATAATATTTTTAGTATGAAAGAAAGATATAGATGCTTTGTTAGGTGGATGAAGGCCGGACATATAGAAACGAGTAAGTTAAAAATGAGTTGGCATGAGTCCTGTAGCCGCTTTAAGCTGTTTAGCATGTCTGCTTGAGGGTGGAGAAAAAGCTGTTGACAAGTAAGTCAAGGATTATGGCGGTGTTTTAAAAACTAATTAGAGGGAAATTCTATGAGGAAAAAACCAAGTTTGATTTTACAACTTTTTCTTAAATTATTTTTAATCTTCATTACTTTAATTGCAGTTTTGGGCTTTTCAACTTATAAATACGCGGAAGAGGTTATAGAAAAAGAGGTTGTCCAGCTAAACTCCAACATGCTGCAGCAGATTGCGATCAGGATTGCACAGGAAATGCAGGATATTGAAGATCTGGCCAGCCGAATTGCTTATGATCCTGAAATCCTTGACCTGTTGGAAAAAAGGTCCCGGGGAGTAAGTTTAAACAAGGAACAAATTCAAAAACTTGAAGGTATTATGGCCAGCTATATCTGGTCTTACCGGGACACTGCCATGCTCATTGACGTCCATTTAATCGATAATCAGTCTGATACTTACTCTACTTCATATTCCATGTCATCCAATCCGGAAACCGATCTGGCAATTTACAGCAAAGTTCTGAAAAATCGTAGTGATAGCGTCATTTTTCCCGTTAAAACTTCTCAAAACTCTTCAGGTAAAACTAACTATTTTTTTCAGGTTGCCAGAAATGTTAAAGATTATGTTTCCCGACAAAACTATGGCTTGCTTCTGCTAAATGTTGACGAAAAACTTCTCTCATACAATTACATCCGCTTGACAAATGAAGAAAAAGATTTTTGCATTGTCGATGAAAACGGTGTTGTCCTTTCCCATAAGGATAAAAGTCAAATAGGCAAGAACCTGTTTAATTTTACTGAAGACACAGATTTAAGCAAGCCTAATAATTATATTCTGAGCTGGGATAAAATCCATATTTTCCAGAGAATTAATAAGTCCGGTTGGTACCTGGTAGAATCTATTGCTTTGGAAAGTGCTATGCTGCCTTTGCAGAAGATTGAATGGTTTTTAATTATTTTTGGGATTTTATGCATTCTTATCACCACTGTGGTTCTATATTTAACTGCCAAAAAAATTGCCGGGCCTCTAAATCTTCTAACAGATAAAATGACAGAGTTTAACCAGGGTAATTTGGACATTAAAATACCTGACAGCCGTTATAGAGAATTTTCTGAAATAACTTTGACCTTTAACGAGCTGATTCACCAGGTCAATTATCTGTTGGCGGAAAATACGAAAAATGAACGACAAAAAAGGTTATTAGAGTTAGATTTTCTGCAGGCCCAGATCAATCCTCATTTCATCCACAACACCTTAAGTTCAATCCGCTTTTATGTGGACATGGGGAAAAATAGAGAGGCAGAAGAAATGCTTTATTACTTTTCCAAGCTCTTAAGGCGGGTCCTTTCCAGGTCTGACGAATTTGTCAAATTAAGTGAGGAAGTTAAACACCTGGAAGATTATATTGCTTTGCAGAAGATGAGATACGGCGATGCCTTTACAGTTCAGTTTATTTTGTCTGAGGAGGCTCAGGAAGCCCAGATTCCGTCCTTTATCCTTCAACCTCTGGTGGAAAACGCTATTTTCCACGGATTGCAGGCCGGCAGGTTGATTGAAATTAAAATTGAGGCCTATAAAGTTGATCATGACTTGTATCTGACTGTCTCTGACAACGGAGTCGGAATCAGCCAGGAAAAAATCGCTGAGATCTTCAGTAAAAAAGTCCAGATGAATAAGGTAGGAATTTTAAATGTTCATGAGCGAATTAGGATTCTTTATGGGAATTCCTATGGACTTACCATCGAGCAGAATAAGCCGGTAGGAAGTAAAATAATCCTTAAATTACGTTATCACGTATAGGGGGAAAATATGCTGAAAATACTAATAGCTGATGATGAGCAGCCCATTCGCGAGTGGTTAAATTATTGTTTGAAAGGTAAGGATACTTTAAGTGTGGTAGGAACGGCTTGTAACGGTTTGCAGGCTTATGAGCTGGCAGTAAAGGAAAAGCCCGATGTGGTTATCATGGATATAAAAATGCCTAAAATGGACGGGCTAACCGCTATGAAAAATATTAAGCAAGTACTGCCGGAAACTGAGTTTGTCATCTTAACAAACTATGCCGAGTTTTCCTATGCTAAACAGGCAATATCCTACGGGGCTAAGGACTATATCTTAAAGTCCGAATTAAGAAGCTCTGAGTTGATCGAGATTTTAGAGAAGATAGCAGCAGGCCATGCTGCTTCTCAAAATAAGAACCAAGTTGAGCCCTTTTTAAATGAGACAGACACTACTGTGGCACTGGAGGGTGAGAAAAGCAGTGCAGAAAATAAATATATTGAAAGAGCTTTAAAATATATCCATGAGCACTTTAACGAAGCGATTTCACTTGCGGGAGTTGCTCAACAAGTCCATCGTTCTCCCGAATATTTTAGCAGGTTATTTAAAGAAGTGACAGGAGAAAACTTTAGCGTTTACCTGATCAATTACAGGCTGATGCAGGCCAAGTCGCTTCTAAAAAATACGGATCTTAAGATTACTGAGATAGCTTACCGGGTAGGCTACCAGAATCCCAGTTATTTTTCTCGCTTGTACAAGAAATATATGGGGATAACCCCTGAAGATGAACGCCGGTACCATGGCTATAAGTCAAAAAAGTACAAAAAGTAAAATAAAGGACAAAAATATCAAGATAATTAAAAAAAGTCAGCATGACTGTTACTATTAAATATTCTGCCTATTTTTTAAAATAATTGTAGCGCAACACATAGCTTTACCAAATTAAAAAGTGGGAGGTAAAAAAATGTTAAAAAAATGGTCCAAAGTTACAGCGCTGGTTTTGGCTTTAGTCATGGTGGTTTCATTAGCCGGCTGTGGCAAAGCAGAGGAATCAAGTGAGAAAAAAGCAGGAGACTACAAGATAGTGCTTATTCTTCCTGGCCCAATTAACGACCAGAGCTGGAACGCAACAAACTATGCAGGGTTAGTTAAATGTAACGAAACTCTGGGAACAAAGATGGAGTATGTGGAAAACGTACAGGCTGCAGATTTTGAGTCCACCTTTAGAAACTATGCAGAACGTGGTTATGATTTAATCATGGCCGCTGGTACTCAATTTGATGAAGCAGCCAATAAAGTTGCAGCTAACTATCCAAATACAACTTTCTGCGTAGTGAATGGTACAGAAAGTACTGGCCCAAATGTAGCACCAATCTTCCCCAAAGAATATGAAGGAAGCTATATTGCAGGATTAATAGCTGGTGAACTAACCCAAGACGGTCAGTTTGCCACCATCGGCGGTTTTCCTAACAAACTTATGGAACAATTGCTGGATGTATATGAAAAAACAGCCGTCGACGTTGCCAAAGAACGTGGCATCTCTGATGCTAAAGCAGTTCGCGCTTATGCAAACAGCTGGGATGACGTAGCATTAGGTAAACAGATGGCAGAAACTATGATTGATAATGGCGCTGATGTATTGTTCGTTTATGCTAACCAGGTAGGTTTAGGCGCAATACAGGCTGCTAAGGAAAAAGGAGTTAAGTTTATTGGCTTCTCCGGAGACCAGACAACCATCGACCCGGATACTGTAGTAGCTTCTATAGTTTCCGACTTTGAAAACTTATACGTCTGGGCTATTCAGAAATTCCTTGACGGAACCTTAGAAGGTAACAAAGTACACGAAGCAGGTATTGCTGAAAACGTCTTCTACCCTGTTTATACCGATCACATCAGTCAAGATATTAAAGATAAAGTTGAGGCTGGTATGGAAAAAGCTAAGAACGGCGAAGTAGACTTTGCTTCAATGTTCTCCAGCAGTGACAGCACTGAAAGCAGCGAAGCTAGCGAATAAGCAGTAGAAATAAAAACTCTAGTTGAGAAGAACTTGGCTTTCTTGAGGATAAACTAGAGAAAGCCAAGTTCACTGGTAATTTGCAGCATAGGCTTTTTACACTATGAACAAATTAAATTAGCGGTTCCCACCTTGAGGTACCGCTAATTTAATACTAGGCGGTGAATTTATGGAAGCAGCTTTTTTTGAACTGAAGGGAATTAGTAAATACTTTGCAAAAGTAATTGCCAACAAAGATGTTTCCTTTGCCATAAGGCGCGGTGAAGTTTTGGCCCTTTTAGGAGAAAACGGCGCGGGCAAGAGTACTGTCATGAAAATTCTCTACGGCCTGTATAAAGCAGATGAAGGACAAATTTTCAAGGATGGCCAGGAAGTAAAGATCAACTCTCCTAAGGACGCCATGAAACTTGGTATTTCGATGATCCAGCAGCATTTTTCCTTGGTTCCGGCCCATACGGTGACGGAAAATATCATTTTAGGTAATGTGCATGGAGTTATTGACCAGAAATCAGCTCGGGAAGAAATTAAAAATTTAGCAGAACGATATGGATTTGAACTTAACCCTGACGACTATATTCGGGACTTGGCAGTTGGAGTCCAGCAAAAGGTTGAAATATTAAAAGCTCTCTACCAAAAGGCAAATCTATTGATTATGGATGAACCAACGGCGGTTCTTACTCCTCAAGAGTCAGACAATCTGATGCACTTTATCAGGGATTTTGCCGCTCAGGGTAATTCGGTCATTTTCATCACTCACAAATTGAAAGAAGTTATGCATGTAGCCGATCGGATTATTGTCATGAGGTCAGGCGTAGTTGTAGGTGATCTCAAACGATCAGAAACTAATGAAGTTGAATTGTCCAAACTGATGATCGGCAAGGATTTAGAAGTCTTAAATAAGAATGCAAAACCAAAAACTGCTGATCAGCAACCACGATTAGTACTGGAAAACATAACAGTCGAAGAAAAAAGTGGAGTTCCGGCTTTGAAAAACATCTCGTTGACGGTTAAGCAGGGTGAAGTCCTGGGTATTGCAGGAGTAAGCGGCAACGGGCAACAAGAACTTTGCGAAGTAATCTGTGGCGCTCTCTCACCAACCAGCGGCAAAATTTATCTGGATGGAGAGGATATTACTACAAGCAATATTAATGAGCGAATTGCCCGCGGAATCGGTTATGTTCCTGCCGACCGGGGACGCTATGGCATGATTTTGCAAATGTCCATTGCCGAAAACATGTTGCTTAAAACGAGCTTTGATAAAAAGTGGCAGAAAAGTGGTTTCATTGACCAGCAAAAGCTGAACCAGTATACCTTGGATCAAATCAAAGAGTATTCAATTAAAGCTCCCTCTCCTGACAGTAGAGCCGGTGGTTTGTCAGGTGGAAATCAGCAAAAAGTCATTTTGGCTCGAGAAGTTGATAATGGCTCGAAGGTCATCGTTTTAGACCAACCAACCCGGGGACTGGATCTGGGTGCTATTAATCATATTCACAAAGTTATTCTGGAAGAGAGAGCTAAAGGAAAAAGCGTTGTGTTAGTGTCTACAGAGCTTTCCGAAATCTTTGCCCTTTCCGATAGGATAGCTGTATTGTACAAAGGGGAAATCCAAGGCATATTTGAACCCTCTGAATTAACTACGGAAAAAATTGGTTTGCTAATGGCCGGATACAGACTGGAAGAGGTGAGCAAAGATGCTTGATAAAGTCAGAGATTTAATCATAACAAACTTTCTAGCTATCCTGTTGGGAATTGTGGCCAGTGGCATAATGCTATTGTTCTTAGGAGAGAATCCTATAAGTGCCTACTCTATTTTAATAACTTCCGTAGCTCGTGATACCTACACCTTTGCTGATATCTTTGTTAAAGCTACCCCTCTGATGTTTACTGCCCTGGCTTTTGCTTTTACCTATAAGGCAAACTTATATAATATCGGTGCCCAAGGCCAGTTTTATATCGGTGCGGTAATTGCCGTAGCCAGTTCCTTGTTTTTGCAGAATATCATGCCTGGCTGGTTAGCCCTTATTATTACCCTTATCTTAACTCTTGCAGGTAGTGGTATCTGGGGTGCTTTTATCGGTTTTGTCAAGGCCAAGTATAATTCCAATGAGTTTTTAATCAGTATGATGTCAACTTATGTGGCTTTAAATATTATGAACTATCTATTGCGGACTCATTTAATGGAAGCCAAAGGAGAATATCCCCAGACTGATGCTTTAAACACTTCAGTTTGGCTGCCTAAGATCGTTCCCGGCACCAGGCTTCATATTGGTTTTATTTTGGCAATTCTTGCTTGTATCGGTACTTGGGTGTTGCTCTATAAGACGCCTATCGGCTACCGGATCAGAGTTGTAGGTTATAATGCTGAAGCAGCTAATATGTCAGGTATCGATGCAAAGAAACTTTATGTTTTGGCATTCTTTATCAGCGGAGCTCTGGCAGGAGCCGCCGGGTTTACTGAAGTTAACGGTGTGCAACACATGCTGGTGCAAGGTTTTAACTCTGATATAGGCTCGGCCGGCATTGGTATTGCTATTTTAGCTAATGGTAATCCAATAGGTATTATTTTTGCTTCAATTCTTTTTGGTGCTTTAAAAGTAGGCGGTACGATTATGGGTCAAATGTCAGCCATACCATCTAGTATCATTGACTTAATGGAAGGCTTTGTAATGGTCTTTGTAATTCTGGCCTACTTTGTACGCAACTGGATGGATAACAATCGTGAAAAACGGAAATTGCAAAAGGCGGTGGTACAATGATTAATCTCTTAACCAGAACAGTTATGATGGGTACGCCGCTGCTTTATGGAGCTACTGCGGAAGTAATAGCAGAAAGAACAGGTATGATGGTAACTGCCATTGAAGGTATTTTCTTAGTTGGAGCATGGGCCGGCTTTGTCGGAGCTTATCTAAGTGGTAGTTTGAGTGTTGGATTCTTATTTGCTATTATAGCTGGTGTAATACTTGCCGCTTTATATGGTTGGATTTGCGTTTATTTAAAACAACACCAAGTTGTTACGGGAACAGCCATTAACATTTTGGCTGCAGGATTATGTTCCTTCCTGTATCGTGTTATTTTCGGAGTGCCTATAACTCCTTTGACTGTTAGTCCTTTACCGTCGATTCCGATTCCGCTCCTGTCAAAAATTCCGGTCATCGGTGAGATATTCTTTGACCAAAATATTTTGACCTATATTATTTATTTCTTGGCTCCCTTAGCATATTTTGTTCTATATAAAACTTCCATTGGTTTGACCATTCGTTCTGCCGGTGAGAATCCCGAAGCGGTGGACGTAGCTGGTATTAATGTTTACACTGTTCGCTTTTTGACAGTGCTTTTAGCTGGTGCGATGGGCGGAGTGGCAGGAGCTTTTTACTCCTTAGGTTATCTAGGTATGTTTGCAACTAACATAATCGGTGGCCGTGGTTGGATTGCTTTTGCAATTTGTTTCTTGGGAAATTGGAATCCTAAAGGTGCTGTTGCAGGTACTTTGGCTTTTGGTTTTGCTGAAGCTGTTGCTATTTATATGCAATCGATTGGCGGTGTCGCTTTCTTACCCAACGAACTGTTTATCGCCGTTCCTTATATCTTAACTATTGTGCTGACGATCTTTAGAAAATCCTTTAACGTACCTGCTAAGTTGGGTCTTCCTTATATTAAAGAGAACTATTAATATGGTAGGACAAAAAGAGCTTGTTCCGACGTGATAATAGCGTCAGGAGCAAGCTCTTTTTTACTTTCTCTTTAGGATCTTATAATACACACTTTACTATTATTTTCAAAAAAAGTTTTATTTTTGAACGGTTTTTTGCCTTTTTAAGAGGAAAAGTAAAAGTAATCTGGAATAAATCAAGTACATTTGATATCAATCTCATAAATGCTTTCTGTCCCCAATGTTTTTGTATTGGAGAGGTATTAGTGAGCCTATTAGGTAATATGGTTTTGAATCTATACTCCATTTTCTTACTTACAATTATTACTGTTCATTCCATTAAAAACAGAGAAGATGATGACTTTCAGGATAGACTTTACCTCTTAATGCTGCAAATTACTATCTTATTGTTATTTGTGGATATTTTGAGCAGATTTGACGGTGGGGTCGGAACGATTTTTCCTACCATAAACCACCTTGGTAACTTTTTTATCTTTCTTTTAAGTCCCGTATTGCCGGTACTTTGGTTAACGTATGTTGGTGATCAGGTTTATAAAAATGTAGAAAAGGATAGACGTTGGATCTACTTATTTTGGGGTATTATGCTTATAAATGGCTATCTGGTTGTAATGAATAAGTATACTGGATGGCTCTATTATATCGATGATAGTAATTGCTACCACCGGGGTCCGCTTTATTTGCTCTCTGTTCTGCTTACATGTTCATTGATTGCAGCATCTTATTGTTTACTGATTGTTAACCGCAGAAAACTGGTGAAAAAGCGTTTTTTAGCATTAATTTCTTTTGCTATTCCGCCGGTTATTGGTATAGTGCTTCAGGCTGTTTTTTATGGAATACCATTTGCCCTTAACTGTGTTGCTCTTTCTCTACTTATAGTGTATTTAAATATTCAGAACCGTAGCATTTATACGGATTATCTTACTGAAGTACATAATCGCAAAAAGCTGGATGCTTATCTAAAAGCTAAAATTGCTACAAGCAGTGAAAAAAGGACTTTTTCAGCTATCATGGTAGATTTGCTTGATTTTAAATCCATCAATGATACTTACGGCCACGATGTAGGAGACAAAGCATTGCAGATTGCAGCCAAAATCCTTTGTAACTCTTTAAGGGCCAATGATTTTATCGCCCGTTTTGGTGGTGATGAGTTCTGGATTATACTTGACATCTCTGATCGAGCCGCTTTGGAAGTGGTTGTTGAGCGCATAAACAGTAGTCTCGCTAAGTATAATGAGGATCCTGATAAACCTTTTGCCCTAGGTTTTAGTATGGGTTATGCTGTATATGACTATAAATCTCATATGAGTTTAGAAGAGTTTCAAAAGCATATCGATACTTTGATGTACAAAGCAAAACAAGCCGCAAAAAAAATTGCCTAACTAAATTTTTGACGGTAGGTGAAACGTACTAGGAAGGTGATAAAATGAGCAAAAGCGAAGAGACTTTGCAGGCTTGGTTAAACGAGAGCAGTTATGTTGTCTTTTTTGGTGGGGCCGGTGTTTCCACAGAAAGCGGGATTCCGGATTTTCGCAGCGTAGATGGGCTTTATAACCTAAAGTATGCATATCCTCCGGAAACCATTCTCAGTCATAGCTTTTTTGTACATAATCCGGAAGAGTTTTACAGGTTTTACCGGGATAAAATCCTTCATCCGGAGGCTAAGCCGAACGCTGCCCACCTTAAACTGGCCGAACTGGAGAAAGCAGGCAAACTTAAAGCCGTCATAACCCAGAATATCGATAATCTCCACCAGATGGCAGGCAGCAAAAATGTCCTTGAACTTCACGGTTCAGTCTACCGAAATTATTGCCTGAAATGCGGTAAAAAGTACAGTATGGAATTTATCCTGGAAAGTACGGGAGTTCCTCATTGTAGCTGTGGCGGTATTGTCCGACCTGATGTGGTCCTGTATGAAGAGGGCTTGGATACTGAAACTCTCGAGAAATCGGTGGAGCACATTGCCCATGCAGACATGCTGATCATCGGTGGCACATCCCTGGCTGTTTACCCGGCCGCCGGTCTCATCAGGTATTATAGAGGTAACCGGTTGGTGCTGATCAATAAATCCTCAACCCCTTTAGACAGAGAAGCCGATTTGGTAATCCACGATAGTATAGGCAAGGTACTGGGGCAGTTGGAGGTTTAGGAAAGGTACATAACAATTAAAGACCCCTGGTGGGGCCTTTTTTATTTTGTTTTTGGAAGGAAAAAATTTAAACTTTTGGAATTATTTAATAATCATTTTAAAATATGTGGTAACTATATTAAAGTGCCATTAAGCATGGTTTGAGAAATTTATGATTTCTCAGATGACACACGCATGCAAGAAAGTAGGCCTATAGCCAAAGTTCCTATTAATAAACTATTTAAATAATATCGTTGCTAAAAAGCTAAGGAAAACTATTACTAAACTAAGGTATAAAATATTCATCTAAACTCTCCTTGCTAATTAAAATACTGTTTAACCATAGTATTTCCAGTTTTGTAATTAATTTAGTCGTACAGTGGTTAATATATTAAAAAATTATAATTAGGAGGGGCAAAAGTGAGTGTCAGGAGTATTAAGTTAAAACTTATGACAAATTCCGATTCGGTAGAATTACGCAAAGGACTATGGGCGACACATGAGCTGTTAAACAAAGGTGTTGCCTATTATATGGAATGGCTGATATTGCTACGACAAGATACTATTAAAATGCCTGAAGGGGTAATAAAACCTAAGGAAGCAATACAATCAGAATTATTACAAAGAGTTAAAGCACAGCAATTACTAAACAATCACCAAGATAAAGCGGAAGAGGAAAGTGAAGTATTGGCTGTTCTAAGACAACTGTATGAGCTGATTGTCCCATCAAGCGTAGGTGGAACTGGCGACGCCCAGATGTTAGCGCGCAAGTTTTTAAGTCCTCTTGTTGATCCTAACAGTGAAGGGGGTAAAGGGACTTCAAAGGCAGGCCGTAAACCAAGATGGAAAATACTTAAAGAACAAGGTGATCCTAGATGGGAGGAAGAGTATGAAAAAGATTGTGCACGTAAAGAAGCTGATGAGACATCAAAGGTTCTGTTTAAGCTTGAAGAGTTAGGTCTTAAGCCCCTCTTCCCGCTATTCACCGATACGAGAAAAGATATTAATTGGCTTCCAAAAGCAAATAGACAATTTGTCCGTAATTGGGATCGAGATATGTTTCAACAGGCAGTTGAAAGATTGCTCTCGTGGGAATCATGGAATCGTCGGGTTGCAGATGCGAAAAGCAAATTAGAAGAAAAAGCGACGGAATACTATGATAAATACCTGAGTTCCGTGACAGAAACAGTTCAAAAATTGAAACGTTACGAACGGGAAAGAGCGGTAGAATTAGAACAGACTACAGGGAATAAATCCGATAGTTATAGGATTAGTATACGTTCAGTTCGTGGTTGGGACCGTATTTACCCATTATGGCTAAAGCGATCGGTTAATGCAACTCCAACAGAGCTTCGGGACATTTTGAAATCGGTTCAACGTGAAATGTCTGAAGGCTTTGGTGATCCTCAATTATTTATCTATTTAGCTCAACCAGAAAATCGAGATATTTGGTATGGAAGTAATGAAAAGGCTAGGATATTAAATCATTATGCGATCTATAATGGTATTCTCACTAAGCTGGAACAAGCTAAAGAACAGGCTACATTTACTATGCCTGACCCTATAGATCATCCTTTATGGGTCCGGTTTGATGCACGTGGAGGAAACCTTTACACGTATATTCTGGAAGAGGATGAGGGTTGGAGGGTACAGTTTGAACGTCTGCTTTGGCCAAATGAGCGTGGATGGGAAGAAAGGGAAAAAGTAAACGTTAAGGTAGCTCCTTCTAAACAGTTAGTGCGAAAGGCTAAAAACGGTTATCAAAAAATAATTGAGCTTGTCAATAACCCAAAGGGCAAACAGGAAGTCATTTATCGGGATTATAGTACTATGCTACCTTTCGATGGAGTTTTAGGAGGGGCAAAAATACAGCTTAATAGATACTATTTGGAGAAAAGCAAAGAAAAAATAGCCAGAGGACAAATAGGATCTGTCTACCTCAATATTTCCTTAGAAGTGACTCCTATACAAGAAGTAAAAAACGGGCGGCTGCAAACTCCTTTAGGTAAGGCTTTAACAATTGTAAAATCGGACTGGCCCAAAATTGTTGATTTTAAGTCAGAACAACTTCAACAGATGCTTACTGAGCAAAATAGTAATAAAGGGGACTTGAAAGGCGTACGCTCTCTGGCAGAAGGTTTACGAGTCATGACAATAGACTTAGGACAAAGGGCATCAGCAGCTGTCTCGATCTTTGAAGTGACAGCAGAAAGGCCTTCAGATGAAAAGACTAAATTGTTCTTTGCAATACCTGATACACCCTTATATGCTGTGCACCGCCGCAGTTTATTATTAAATTTACCCGGAGAATCACCAGACAAGGAAACAGAACAAAGACGCAAGGACAGATACAGTAGTTATAGAGCAATTAGATTTCAAGTGCGAATGCTGGCTCAGATTCTTAAGCTTCATACAAAAGAGACTTCTGAAGAACGTTTAACAGAACTCCAAAGTTTTTTAAAAGCAGTCACTGAGTATGAACTTTGGGATGATGAAATAAAAAGTTTGTGGAAGCAAGAATTAAATAAGTTAAGGAAATCAGTAAATCAAAGCAATGAGGAATGGGTTCAAGAAATTGTTTTAACTCACCGTTCCTTAGAGTCTCGGGTAGCTAAAAATATAAGCAATTGGAGGAAATCCTTGAGCAATAAACGAGGTGGATTTCTGGCCAATAGCCGCTATAAAATTGCTGGACTATCTCTTTGGAATGTAGACGATTTAACCAGGAACAGGAGATTATTACTTTCTTGGAGTAAACGTTCCCGTATTCCAGGCAAGATGAATCATCTCCAACATGAAGAGCGATTCGGGCTGCACCAGCTTGTCCATTTACAGAACGTAAAGAACGACCGATTGAAGCAATTAGCAAATCTTATTGTTATGACAGCTTTGGGCTATACCTATGATCAAGAACGGAAGGTATGGTTAGAGACATACCCTGCTTGCCAAGTTATTTTATTTGAAGATTTATCACGTTACCGATTTAAGTTAGACCGTCCACGTAGGGAAAATTCTCAATTGATGAAATGGGCTCATCGAAGTATACCGAAAACAGTTGCTATGCAAGGTGAGATTTATGGCCTCCAAGTGGGAGATGTCTATGCAGCTTTTTCTTCTCGTTTTCATGCCAGAACCGGTACTCCAGGCATTAGGTGTAAACAATTAAAAGAATGTGATTTGAATGATTCTTTTATTAAGGAAGCATTGATACGAGATAAATTTATCACTGAAGAAAAGTGGTCTAGTCTCAAAGCCGGTGATATTGTCCCGTGGAAAGGTGGGGAGCTATTTGCCACATTAGAAAAAAACGCAAGTGATAAGAATGGTTCAAAGCTTCTTCTAATTCATGCCGACATCAATGCAGCTCAAAACCTACAGAGAAGGTTTTGGAATCATCGAAGTGAACTTTTTAGGATAGCCTGTAGGCGTACTAAAATTAACGATGGAGAAGTATATGTCCCAACTTCTCAATCAGAACGATGGAAAAAGCAAATGGGTAAGGGTTATTTTGTAAAAGATAACAATTATTCTGGTAGAGATAATGAATTGGAAAAAGTAGAGGCATATGAATGGAACAATATGGAAAGAATAAGACAAGAAGTAGTTTCCATTGATGAGACCATTGAATTAGAAGATATGGAAGAAATTAATCAAGCTATCGAAGAAGAATTAGAAAGCAAGGGGGATTATGTAACATTATTTCGCGACCCAAGCGGTGTGATTTTTCCTGACTATTTGTGGATACCTCAAGTGCAATTTTGGTCAGTTGTTAAAAACAAGATCCAGAAAGAACTTCATAAAAGAATTTTTGGTAATTAGTTGAGGAGTGATCCCAAAGAAGTGGCAGCTATCCCAATACGCATGTTAAATGAAATACAATACTGTGAGCGTTTGTTCTATTTAATGCACGTACAGGGGTTTTATGAGGATAACGTGGACACGGTTGAAGGAACAACGCAACATCAAAAGGCGGAATTACGACGGCGCAAGGGAGATATAACCGCTGAAGACATGTGGGGACAAGCACCTCTTAGTCTAACTCTCGGGTGTGATAAACTTCAACTTGTGGGAAAATTAGATGCTGTAAAGCTAGAAGAGGGGAAATGGGTTCCGGTAGAAGCCAAGCATTCATCTTCACCAGACAATAAAGATTATTTTAGTTATGATGCGTTTAATTTGGTGGGAAATGCATGGCCAAATGACCAAATACAGCTTTGTGCACAAGGTCTTTTATTGCGCTCTAACGGATACATTTCTGATTATGGCTATATTTTTTACCGGGGGAATCGCAAACGTATCCGAATTGATTTTAGTGATGAGTTGATCAATGCTACAAAAAGATGTATTGAGCGAGCTAAAGAATTGCAAATTAAAGAAGAAATTCCTAGGCCTTTAAATGACTCAAATAAATGTTTCCGTTGTTCTTTAAATTATATATGTCTTCCGGATGAAACGAATTATCTATTAGGTGCTAGCACTAACTTTAGAAAGATTGTGTCGGATCGAGTAGATGGTGGAATATTATATGTTTCAGAGCAAGGTGCCTGTTTAGGCAAAAGTGGGGATAGTCTTACCATCAGTTACAAGGAGGGTAAAGTCGACGAGATCCCTATTAAAGATTTAGTTCATGTGACAGTTATGGGAAACGTTCAATGCTCTACCCAGTTGATTCATAATCTTTTAGCAAGCGAAATTGGAATAAGTTACCTGTCAACTCATGGTAAATTGCTTGGGGTAACTTTACCACTAACTACGAAAAATATCTATCTCAGGCAGAAACAATTTGTCAAATTTCAGCACCCAGAAACAGTTTTGCGTTTAGCCCGTTGGATTGTTAATGCAAAGATTTCAAATCAACGTACACTATTACGTCGTAATGGACAAGCTAGTCAGCAAGTATTGCGTGAGATGTTGGAACTAAGGGATAAAGCTTTGGCTGCTGATAATATTGATACACTACGTGGTATCGAGGGCAGAGCGGGACGTTTATATATAGAATCATTCTCCAGTATGTTAAAAGTAAAAGAAGTCGACGGCAAGACTATAATGAATGGCCGGAATAGACGACCACCTAAAGATCCTGTAAATGCTTTATTATCTTTGGGATATACTCTTTTAGCTCGTGATGTTATGGCTGCATGTGCAAGTGTTGGCTTTGATCCGTTGTTCGGATTTTTTCATCGTATTGAACCCGGACGGCCTGCTTTAGCTTTAGATATAATGGAACCTTTTCGCCCATTGATAGTAGATAGCGTAGTGATTCGAGTCCTTAACACCTTTGAAATCAAATTAGAAGATTTTTATTGGGGGCAGGATAGTTGCCAGTTGAAAAAAACAGGTAGAAATGTCTTCTTTGCTGCTTATGAACGTCGAATGCATGAGACATTTAGACATCCATACTTTAATTATAAAGTGAGCTACCGGAGAGCACTGGATTTGGAAGTTAGACTTTTGGCGAGATATCTAGAGGGAGAATTGCCAGAATATCGACCATTGACAACGAGGTAGATGAATTATGCGCAGACAAGTACTTGTGAGCTACGATATAGCAGATCAAAAAAGATGGAATAAAGTCTACAAAATTATGAAGGGACACGGAGAGCGTGTCCAGTATTCAGTGTTTATATGTCAACTTACCGATGTCCAACAAGCTAAATTAAAGGCAAAACTAAGTGAATTTATTAATAATGATGAGGATCAAGTCATGTTTGTTGATATAGGTTTAGCTGCAAAAGGACAGTTGGATAAAAAAATATCTGTGATAGGGCGTGACTACATGCCTTTAGATTTAGCTAAACTAATTTACTAATTTTTCAAAAAAGTTTATGTATAATTTATTGTAAGGTATGTGGAAAAAATATATAATAAGCTTAGACTATAGGTCTAGCTTTGACTGTGTGTGTGCCTTGTGGCGAGGTAAAATCGTCACACCCACAGTGACACTTCTTTATTGCAGTAAGTATTCGGGATTACTAAAATGACCGTGATATCGGACGTCACGGTCATTTTAGTTAACATGTTTTAGTCGATCACCTATTTATGTCATTTTTGTTAAGGGATGCTCGAATGCTAATGAGGAACAGGTTTTTTGAGGCTTTTTACAATGTAAATAAGTTAAAGATTGAGCATAATTTTTGCTTTATGAGTAGTTCTCGAACTACATCACATAGACGTAGCGGTGATAGTAATAAGCAGTTGTAGCAGTCCGAATACTTACTTGAATAAAGATCTGTTGGCACTTCTAATGCTTTAAGTGAACCTCCCACGACTAAAGGTCCGAATACTTACTTGAATAAAGATCTGTTGGCACAATAAATTCTTTTAATCTCTTGTTCGCTAAGTCTATGTCCGAATACTTACTTGAATAAAGATCTGTTGGCACTAAGCGAATGGAAAGATATTTGGAAAGGTGCAAAAAGTCCGAATACTTACTTGAATAAAGATCTGTTGGCACTTCAGCACTATACAGAGAAATGAACAAAGCACAAAGTCCGAATACTTACTTGAATAAAGATCTGTTGGCACGTTAAAGGGCGGGGAAACAATTTCCCCACATTCACGTCCGAATACTTACTTGAATAAAGATCTGTTGGCACAGATTATCAAGGGAAAATCTTGAACCAATGGGAAGTCCGAATACTTACTTGAATAAAGATCTGTTGGCACCCCATTTTAAGTTACATTCTATCTCCGGAACGAGCGTCCGAATACTTACTTGAATAAGTCTTTGGTCAAAAAGCCATAAGGCTTTTTCTGTTTTAACTTTATGCGAATGCTAACATAAATAAAGATTTATTGACACCATTAACTTATGCGGTCATAAGACAATACTTACTGTCCTAGCTTTTATTAAAATAATGACTACTTGAAAATAGTAAAGACAAGCAAAATAGTGCGCTTGAATACTTGGTTAAAAATGTTTATTAGTAGGAGCTGAGTAATTAATATATAGAGAGATAATTATTTTATTATAACGAAAAATATTTAGAAGAAATCCTCTTTTGCAGAATATGATATATCTGTAGTCTGCGATTCAAAGTAAAGTTTGGAATCCTATTGTAAGGTAAAATTATTTAATATATAATAACTATTATGCTAATAGATTTCATTAAAGAAAGAAAGATTTATTAAAAATCGGAAGAAAAATAAAAGTCTAGTATTTAATTCCTCTTAATTATATTATTGAGAGGAATTTTATGTTTGAAGAAATGAGATATGTTTACCTTTGGTTATACTAATAAGAACTCAAAATAAATCTTAATGAATTCTTATTTTCAATTACTTAAAAACTTAAATATAATAAATAATTGCTGCTATTAATTTTAAAAATGAATCGAGGGATATTTTGAGAAGACTGTTACCGTTCATGAAAAAGTATGCAGTTTTTGCTGTTCTAAGTCCCATTCTAATGATCTTAGAGGTAATGGCGGACATTATCATTCCTTACCTCATGTCCCTGATCGTCGATGTCGGGATAGCTAATCGAGACATCGATTATATTGTTCAAGTGGGTATAATTATGGTCCTGTCTGCTCTGCTGGCCATGACTTTTGGTATTTTAAGTGCTCACTGCGGTGCCAGGGCAGGCTTTGGCTTTGCTTCGGAAATCAGAAAAGAAACTTTTAAGCGGATTCAGGATTTTTCCTTTGCAAACCTGGATAAATTTACGGTTTCCTCACTCATCACCAGGCTTACTAACGATTGTACGACCATAGGTCAGGTTACCATGATGAGTCTGCGGATGGCTATAAGGGCACCTTTTTTAGCAATCTTTGCTATTATTATGGCCATGCGGATCAACGCTTCTTTAGCCAGGATTTTCTTGCTGGTTATTCCCTTGACAGCAATCATCATCACCCTTGTTTTAACCAAAGCGTCTCCCCTCTTTCAGATGTTACAGCACAGGGTAGACAGGGTAAATGCCATTATCCAGGAAAATTTGACTGGCATCAGGGTAGTTAAATCTTTTAACAGACAGAAATTTGAAGAACAAAAGTTTAAAGAGAGAAATGATGCTTTGAGGGATACAGCTTTAAAAGCTGTTTCCATAATCATTTTTTTAATGCCTGTTGTTAACATCGTTATTTATTCCACCATTATGGCAGTTTTATGGTTTGGAGGAAAACAGATTGTAGCAGGCTCAATGGGTGGGGGAGAGCTGATCTCCTTTATCACCTATATTACTCAGATTTTGATGGCCCTCATTTTTATTTCTTTCTTCTTCATGCAGCTTTTACGGGGTACGGCTTCGGCCAAAAGAATTCTGGAAATCTTCGATACCGAATCAGAAATTAAAGAAGTGGATAATCCAGTTAGAGAAATGAAAGACGGTTCCATTACCTTTAAAAATGTAAGCTTTGTCTATCCCGGCAGCCGGGAGAAGACCTTAAAGAATATCAATTTTCATCTGGAATCCGGTGAAATATTAGGCATCATCGGTTCTACCGGTTCATCTAAGTCGACCCTGGTTCAACTCATCCCTAGGTTATACGATGTAACAGAAGGCTCGGTAGCCGTTGGTGGCGTAGATGTAAGAAATTATGATCTAAAAGTTCTGCGGGACAAAGTCGCCTTTGTCCTGCAAAAAAACACACTGTTTTCAGGGACTTTAAGAGAGAATATGCTCTGGGGTAAGGAAGACGCCAGTGATGAGGAAATCATCCAGGCTCTTAAACATGCCCAAGCCTGGGAGTTTGTTTCCAAATTTGAAGACGGATTGGATCACCGGGTAGAACAGGGCGGGGAAAACTTCTCCGGCGGTCAGAAACAGCGTTTAACTATAGCCCGTGCTTTGCTCAAATCCCCTAAGGTCATCATCCTTGATGACTCGACGAGTGCGGTGGATATGGCCACCGATGCTAAAATTCAGCTGGCTTTCAAGGAAGGACTGAAAGGAATTACAACAATTATCATTGCTCAGCGTATTTCTTCCATTCAACATGCTGATAAAATCATGGTCTTAAATGAAGGGCAAATAGAGTCGATGGGTGATCATGAGACACTGTTGAAAATATCTCCTATTTACAGGGAAATTTACGAATCGCAGCAAAGGGGGGTAGTTGGAGCATGAAAAATCAACACGGTCCAAAACAGCTACGCCCTGAAAACCCTGGCAAAACACTGGCTAGGTTATTTAGTTACTTTAAATACAATAAGTTGTTATTTTTAGGTGGATTGTTTTTTATCATCCTGGGCTCCGTGGCGGAAATTGGGGTCAACGGCATGCTAAGTCCTATTATCGACCTGTTTGTCGGCGACTATGATCAAGCTGCTTTAATCAGATACCTGTTTATAATGGGAGGATTAGTTATCCTCATCGCCACAGGCCAGTATTTGGGTAACTTGTCCATGGCCAAACTTTCCCAAAGGACCGTCCATAAGATTCGGTCCGAGATGTTTGCTCATATGGAGAAACTTCCTATAGAATTTTTTGACCAGCATTCCCATGGAGAATTAATGTCCACCTTTACCAACGACGTTGATATGCTTACTCAGTCTTTGGAACAGGGCATTTCTCAAGTAACGGTCTCAGTTATTACTCTATTCGGTACCTTTGCCATGATGCTTTACCTAAGCCCCATGCTTACTTTGCTGGTTGTAGGAATGCTTCTTGTAATGTTTGCCGCTATCAAATATATCGGGCAAAAGTCAGCCAGGAACTTTCGCCGCCAACAGGCTGCCTTGGCTGAAATGAATGGCTATATTGAGGAAATGATGTCGGGTCAAAAAGTAGTGAAGGTATTTAATTACGAAGAGAGGGCTATTGCGTCCTTTAATGCTAAAAATGAAGTATTGCGTGAAGTCAGTACCCAAGCCTCCGCATACGGTACCATGTTGATGCCGATTATGGGTAATTTGTCTTACGTGTTGTTTGCTTTGGTTTCCATGGTCGGAGCTTTTATGGTTATGATGAACAGGCTCAGCGTAGGTAATATTGCCGCCTTTTTACAATATACTAGAACCTTTTCCCGACCTCTCGCTCAGGTTTCCAACCAGCTTAACACCTTGCTGGCAGCCTTAGCCGGGGCGGAAAGAATTTTTAAAGTACTTGATGAAAAAGTGGAAACAGATGAAGGAGATGTAACATTAACCCGGGACGATGACGGCAAGCAGTATTGGCTTGTACCGAAAGAAAACGGGGAATATGAAAAGGTACCCCTTAAAGGATATATTACTTTTGAAAATGTAAACTTTGGTTATATATCTGGACAGCAGGTTCTTAAAAAGATTAACCTGTATGCTAAGCCCGGTCAAAAAATTGCTTTTGTAGGATCGACCGGAGCGGGTAAGACGACTATTACCAACCTGATTAATCGTTTTTATGAAATCAACGAAGGGACTATCCTCTATGACGGGATAGACATCAGGCGGATCAGGAAACATGATTTACGAAGTACCATGAGCATCGTGCTCCAGGATGTACACCTCTTTGAAGGAACTATTGCTGATAACATCCGCTATGGCAGGCTGGATGCCACAGATGAAGAGGTGGTTCAAGCGGCTAAATTGGCCAATGCCCACTATTTCATTAAAAACTTGCCTCAAGGTTATGACACCATGCTCACCGTTGACGGGCAAAACCTTTCCCAGGGTGAACGACAGCTCTTATCCATTGCCAGGGCAGCAGTTGCCGATCCGACCATCTTAATCTTAGATGAGGCAACATCTTCGGTAGATACGCGAACAGAAAAGCTGATCGCCGAAGGTATGGATAAGCTGATGGAGGGCAGGACGACTTTTGTCATAGCCCACCGCCTTTCAACAGTGCGAGACGCCAATGCGATCATGGTCCTGGAAAACGGCGAGATCATTGAACGAGGCGACCATGATGATTTAATGCGGCAAAAAGGACGTTATTATGCGTTAAATACCGGAGCCATCGAATTGCAATAAGTGTATTACAAAAAGCAGGTCCTTCGACCTGCTCAGATTGAAGACAAACCCCTGTTAAAATCAGGGGTTTTGTTTTGCCTAAGCATATACGGCAAATCGGTTGCTAATAAATCTAAAGTTTAAAGGAAATAAAGAGAGTTTACGGTCTCTCTTAAATAATATATTGGCAATTCTTTTCATATTTTGGCATGCCGAAATAAGCCAGCACTGCATCCTGACTTTTTCTAAACCTCGATACCTTGCATATCTTAATCCATGCAATTCTTTAGCTTCTGCAAAGGATCTTTCAACGGTCTCTGAGCGCCTTAGTTTTAATTGTTTTCCGTAAGGACTTAGTCTTCTTATTCTTGTTTCTTCTCTAAACTCTTCATGTATATGCCTAGTGATTGTCCTTACTGCCTTTTGATTTCGGGTACATTGTTTTAGGCACGGACAGTTTAAGCATATTTTAGGATTGGACTTATATTGTTTAAATCCATTTCTATCTACTCTTGTATACTCTAGTCTTTGACCTTGTGGGCATAGGTAAGTATCTTCTTCTTTTATGTATTTAAATGCGCTCTTTTTGTAGATTCCTCTTTTCCCATAGGGTGAGCGATATGCTACTACACCAAAAATGCCTTCGTCGTGGAAGTATTTATGGATCTCTGTAGTATCGTAACCTGCATCTAAGGCAACTGCCTTTGGTTTAAGGCCAAATTTTTCTTGTATCCTTTTTTGTCGAGCTACATATACGGTACTGTCATGAACATTCCCTGGCGTTACATAGCTGTCTACTATGATGTTGTGTTTTCCGTCTACTGTTCTGTGGTCTAAATAAAAAAAGCCTTAAGGTTTGTTTTCTCTATACATATAACCGCTATCTGGGTCGGCTGTACTTATCTTTTGTTCATGCTCTTTTGGACCGTTATCATCATTATCATCGAAAGGCTTTTTTCCTTCTTCTTCTCTTATTTCGTTTACTTCTTTTAATACTTCTTTGGCGTATTTTCTTGCATCTTTTAAGACATGTCCTCGATTATATTTCTTTTTATTGGCGTTAGCTTTTATATGGGTGGAATCACTAAAGAATTCCTGTGCGTCAATTAGTTGTGCTTTGGGGCTTGATGGAGTATTTCATTAAAAATTTCTTCAAATACATTGGTATCTTTAAATCTTCTGACGTAATTTTTGCTTATGGTTGTAAAGTGAGGGACTGGATCTGTAATGTTAAGGCCTAAAAACCATCTATAAGCCATGTTGACTTGAATTTCTTTGATGGTTTGCCTGATTGAGCGTATTCCAAATATGTAGCTTAGAAACATGATCTTAAAAAGGATTACTGGATCAATGCTGGCCCGACCGTTGTCGTGACAGTAATATGGTTCTACTAAATCATAGATGAACTTAAAATCTATGTATTTATCCAGTTTTCTGACCAGGTGGTTTTCTGGCACCAAATCTTCTATATTTACTAATTCCATTGAATTCTGTTTTGTTTCGGTTCTTGTCATCATGGTGTAGTAGCTCCTTTTTAGGTTATGCTACTATTTTACATAAAACTAAAGCCTGTTGACTATGTTTTTCACTTTGTCAACAGGCTGAGCAGGCCGTCAAGGCCTGCTCTGTTTTATGCGTAACATTGTTAACTGTCTCTTTAAAAATTATTTATTCAGGGAAATTATTTATTTCAACTATGACCTCATAGATTTTCTTAGCTATACCTTCCAGCAGTTTTTCTCCTTCTTCCGCACTGGCCAGGCGAGGATCACCTACTATACCTGTTCTGGAAACATCTTCAGTTATCCAGCCAAAAGGAACGCGTTCGGAAAAATCCAGGTAACGCTTGTTTTCCAGAATTTCAGGATAGTCGGCCTGGTAGTGATCAGTTTTTACTAAAGCCGGGTTGATCGCCAGAATTAATGAAGTTTCAATCTTTCCTGCGTGGATCCCCAGTTTTGCTTCTTTTTCTTCCAGCTCCATATTATCCGGGTTAAGCTTAAGAAAAGGATGAAGTGCAAAGACTTGCATGCCGGTCCTTATTCTTATTTCCCGTACCATCAGATCCACGATTTCGTGGTTGCCCCCATGGCTGTTGAGAAAAACCAGCTTTTTAAAACCTGCCCTGGCGCAGGAGTCGCCAATATCCCGTAAAACGCTCATAAAAGTCTCGGCCGTAAATGTTATTGTCCCCGGGTAGTTAAGATGCTCATTGCTTTTGCCGTAGGGCAGAAGGGGCAGAAATGTTGCAGGAACATGACCAGCGTCTATTAAATCTTTGACTTCATTAACTATAGCGTTGTTAATTAAACTATCTGTACCAACAGGTAAGTGCTTGCCATGTTGTTCGGTGGAACCAATGGGCTGGATAGCAATAGTACTTGCTGCAAACTTTCCGATTTCTTCTGATGTGTTATGCCAGAAAGTTAAATTAGGCATCTGTTACCTCCCAATTATTAAATTCTTACTTGCCCTGCTTAGAGACTGCTTAGGCAGGAAATTTTAGATGTTTTTTTATTTTGTTCTTTTCTAAGTTAGGCTCTTTCCAATATCTTATTATCATGCTAACTTAATCATAGCATAAGTTTGAACAGTGTAAATTTAAACTATTGTTAATTAATTTTTTCCTCTGAAAACATGAAAGCTAAAATGTTTAGTAAAATATAGTTATAAGTGTCTTAAAATTAAAAAGCGGAATGGGGATGCAAGTAAAATGCCTGATTTTCTGGCTTTTTTATCCTTTACCGTGGTTGCTATTTACACTCCGGGACCAAATACCCTGATGGCCATGTCCAATGCCAGCCGCTACGGTTTTAAAAAGAGCATGCATTTTAATTTTGGAGTCTTTTGCGGTTTTATCATCATCATGAACTTGTGCGGCCTTTTTAGTCTGACTGTTTATAACCTTGTTCCATCTATTAAACCGGTTATGACTGTCTTAGGCGCTGCCTATATACTTTGGCTTGCCTGGAAAATTTATCAAAGTAAACCCCAATTGGAAGGAGATGGAGAAGATAAAAAGAATACCAGCACTTTTCTGACCGGTTTGCTTTTGCAATTTGTCAACCCTAAATTAATCCTTTTCGGTATTGCTGCTATGACTACCTTTGTGATTCCCTATTATCAGTCTGTGCCAATGTTAGTGCTTTTTTCAGTCCTGCTGGCCTTACTTGGCCTTGTCGCTCTTTGCTGCTGGTCCTTATTTGGTTCCTTATTCCAACGACTCTATCAAAAGAACGCTAAGCTGATCAACACGGTTATGGCATTACTCCTGGTTTATTGTGCTGTATCCCTGTTTTTATCGTAAAAGTTGCCGCTTTTTTCGGCAGGTAACTGAAGGCTCATGCTGTTAATTTTTTGACTTAAAGAAGAACAGATTAGTTGTTGACTATTGCTAAAGGACTGTTTAAATGCGGATTTCCTTCCGGGAATCCGCATTTTTGCTTTAGTGTCCAAAGATTTGAGTAAAGCATTTATAAAAGAAATCTATAGGTAAAATAAATCACATAAATACTACTTATTTGACTATTCTTCTGCTTCTTTACTATGATTAGTAAGGGTTGACGTAACATGCCAAATTATGTCGTATTAGATTAGCTAATCTCTTGGCCTGGGTAGCGATGATAGGGGGAGTACAGTGAAAACGGGAAAGTTTGAGTTAATAGCTTTTTTACCTGCCCTAATGGCAGCATTTATAGTCCTTATCGATAGAGTAATTCCATCAGCCTCACGGGCTATGAATATTGAAATTCCTTACCTCAGTTACGTGATGGCAGTGATTACCGTGGTCTTTGTTATTTGTGCTATCCTTACGTTATTTAACAGGGATTATAGGATTAAGTTCTTGCCTAAGGTAAAGTTTTACACAGCACTGATGCTGTTGATCAATCTGCTTAATATTCTTACGGATAAAACAAGTTTGCTTAAGAGTATCTATTTTCCGCCCCTTAATAATGTTTTAGCTGTGGCGGTAAAGGATCGGGAAATGTTACTTAACTGTGTGTTGTATTCCAGTCGTCTGTTGCTTTTAGGCATCTTATTCGGTGGTGCGGCCGGCATACTTACGGGCGTGCTCATTGGTTGGTACAAGGAAGTAAACTATTGGGTCTTTCCGGTCTTTCGTTTTATCGGGCCTATGCCTACGGCTATCTGGATACCGATTGCCCTGCTGGCCTTTCCCACTTTACTTAGTGCCAGTGTCTTTATTGTGGCCCTTTCCATGTGGTTTCCAACCATGGTTCAGACCAGTTCCGGTATCCAGAATGTAAGTAAAGGCTATTATGATGTGGCCCGTACAATGGGGGCAAGTACTCTTTACCAGATCATCCATATTGCTATTCCGGCAGCTTTACCCCAGATCTTCGTCGGCCTGTTTTCCGGGATTACCACCAGCTTTATCACCCTGATGATGGCAGAGTTGATGGGCTCAAAATATGGTATTGGCTGGTATATTAACTGGCAGCAGCAGATCATGTCTTATCCCAATGTCTGGATGGCCTTTTTGATCCTTGCTTTGCTTTGTTTCTTTGTTCTCAAGGGACTGTTTGCCTTGCGTAAGAAATTCCTCAGTTGGCAGGAGGGAATCATCAGGTGGTAAAAGATAAAGCTGCAAACAAAACCGGACGGATTGAAATCGTCAATGTAAGTAAAAATTTTATTAACCAGTATGGGGAAATCGTTCCTACTGTTGCTAATGTTTCCCTGGATATTCAGCCGGGAGAATTTGTGTGTTTAATGGGGCCTTCCGGCTGTGGCAAGACCACCCTCCTTAGGACAATTGCCGGCTTGCTCCAACCCAGCTCAGGAGAGATTTTTCTGGACGGTAAGAAGATTACCGGTCCCGGGCCTGAGCGGGGCTTAGTGTTCCAAGACCCTGAGTTGTTCCAATGGATGGATATTGAGCATAATGTGGCCTTTGGACTTAAGGCCCGGAAGATTTATCAAGAAAGAAAGGAAGATGTTCAGAAATATATAGATTTGGTGGGACTAAGAGGGTTTGAAAAAGCTTATCCCCATCATCTTTCCGGAGGCATGAAGCAGCGGGCGGCTTTTGCCAGGGCTCTTATTAACCAACCTAAAGTGCTCTTGCTAGACGAGCCTTTTGGCGCTCTCGACGCCTTCACCCGTACTGCTTTACAGGAGCGTCTGCTGGAAATCTGGCGGGAATTTGGCATGACTATTGTGATGGTTACTCATGATATTGAAGAAGCCGTTTTCCTGGGGACAAAGATAGTTGTCATGTCCCAGCGTCCAACTACAGTAAAGCAGGTTCTGGACGATGATCTGCCGCGGCCCAGGGACCGCAACAGTCTTGAGTTTGTCGAGATGAGAAAGAAAATCTTGTCTGTTTTAGACTTCGATATCTTTGCAATATCCAATCAGGTTGGGGACGAGCCATGTTAAGAATAGCTTTAAACAATATTGTCCGGCGCCGGAATAACTCAATGCTGATGATCATCTGTATGGCCATTACGGTAGGGATTTTTACTTTGCTCTGGTCAGTCTTTTCCCTGAGCAACTCCGGCCTGGAACTAAGTAAATCACGTCTGGGTGCCGATGTTTTAGTCTATCCCAAGGATGCTGAAGTTGATGATGAAAAACTTCTCTTTTCCGGCCTGACAGAGATGGTTTTCATGGACGAAGAGGTTTTTCCCCCTTTAAGTGATGATCTGAAGGCAGAAGTAGAGGGCATTTCAAGCCAATTCTTCCTGGAAACCTTACCTGGTGTAGGCTGCTGTGAAACCGATGAATCCCTTAGGATTGTGGGAGTGGATTTGAAGTCGGATTTCATTTTAAAGGCCTGGCTGGAGCAGGAAGGGATTCAGTCCCTGTCTGACCAGGAAATAATTGTAGGCAGTGACCTGAGGGATAGTATCGGTCTTACCACCGGTGTTACAACCATTCTTTTAAATAATTCCTTTACTGTAAAAGGCGTCCTGCACAAAACCGGTACCGGTATGGACAGGACAATTTTCCTCAATATGGATGTAGCCAGAAAGCTGGCTGCCCAATCTTTTCCGCCTAAGCAGTTTGGTCTGGATAGCTACGATTCGGCAGTAACTTGTTACCTGCTAAAACTTAAAGAGGGGACAGATGTAGACGCCTTTGTGGAGGGATTACAAAACGGAAGTGAAGGAGTCAATGTAGTTGCGGTTAGAGAAACCCAAGGCAATTTAAGAGCCCAGCTTGCCATGTTTTCTCAAATCCTTTTCATCTTTTGGATTGCCGCCTTAATCCTTTGTGGGATAGCTCTTGTCTCCATGTTTCGGAGCCTGATCTATGGGCGAAAAAAAGAAATAGGATACCTGCGTTCCATAGGCATGCAACAGAAAGAAATCTTTGCAATGTTTCTTTGGGAAATAGGCTTGTTAAGTACCATCGGGGGACTGGCAGGAGCTGTGGCTGGAGTTTTACTGGTAAATCCCTTACTTAGCCAGCTCCAAGAGTTAATTACCATTCCGACCGGTGAATGGTCGGTTGGCATAGCATGCTTAAGAGTTTTAGGCGGTTGGGGACTATCCCTGCTCCTTTGTGCCCTGATCACTACCGTTCCTGTCTGTAAACTGGCTAAACTGGCTCCTTTTGAAGCAATATCCGAGGGAGAGCTGTGATGGAATTATTAAAACTTCTAAAGGTAACGAAAACTTTTGAAACAGGGGAAAAGTGTACGGCCGTTAATGAAGTAAGCTTATCTGTTTCAGAACATGACTTTATTTCCATTATGGGTGTGTCCGGCAGTGGAAAAAGCACTCTGCTGATGTTGATGGGTGGCTTGTTAAAACCGACTTCCGGCGACATCAGCTATTTAGGCAAAAGCCTTTTTTCCATGTCTGATACAGAATTAACGAATTGGCGTGGTAAAACCGTAGGTTACCTGTTTCAAAATGTCCAGTTGGTACAAGCTTTGACTTTGAGAGAGAACATGGAGCTTGCCAGGCGTTATGGCAATAATTTGGAAGCCAATGTAGATGAAATTCTGAAACTGCTTGACCTAACCAAACTGCAGAGTCGTTTACCGAGCCAACTGAGCGGAGGTCAAAAAAGAAGGGGTATGTTTGCCGTTACCCTGGTCAGAGACCCGAAGATTATTCTGGCTGATGAGCCTACCAATGACCTAGATGACAAATCATCCCAACAGATCATTGACATTTTGCAAAGTGCCGCCCAAAAAGGCAAGGCTGTTGTCCTGGTCACCCATAATGCAAGGTGGGCAGCCCAGGCCGGGAAACAGTACAGGATGGAAAATGGTAGCTTAAATCTGGTAACAAGCATATAAAGCAGGTGGAGAGAAAGATCAGTGTGGCTTCTTACCGGACTGATAGCCAGGCTTTTATATGTTTGTAATAGATGCACTATTCATCAATACTTAAATGACGGAGGTAGAAACAAGTGAGAGTAAGAAAAATTATGAGCCTGCTGTTAGTGCTTTGCTTAGCACTGGGCTTGTTCGGTTGCGGAGGTTCCGAACAAGCTGGACCCGAACAAAATACCTCTGAAACAACTGATACCGGCACGACTGGCCAAGACGATTATGTTGTAAGAATGCCCATGCAAAGTGCAATCTGCAGTGCACCTGTTTTTGTGGCCATGGAAAAAGGTTTTCTTGATGAGATGGGAGTAAAATATGATTACATTAACTCGGAAACCAATGCCTGGGATTTACTTGCGGCTGATAAAGCTGATGTTACTTACGGCCTGCTTCCAACCTTTATTCAGAGAATTGCCAATGGCTTTGATTTAAATGTAGTAGCAGGTGTTCACTTCGGTTGTATTAATGTGGTTGCCTCTGAAGATTCCGACATTCAAAGCATTGCCGACTTAAAAGGCAAAAAAGTCGGGATTCCCGGAAGTATGGGCAGCGACCCGGCAATTATGTTACAACGTCTTCTGATTGCTAACAATATTGCCATCAGCGATGTGGACTTGCAAGTTTATACCAATGCGGACCTGGAAACCGCCTTATTGGAAGGGCATATTGACGCTTTTATCTCCTGGGACCCTTATGCAACAGCTGTAGCCAGAAGAATGGACGGACGCATTGTCTATAATTCGGCAACGGATGATTTGACCAAAGACGAATTTTGCTGTGTAGTAGGTCTGAGAAGGGGATTTGTGGAAGAACATCCGGAAGTGGCTAAGCGCTACGTCAAAGCCATCGAAAAGGCCAGTCAGTGGATTGCGGAAAACCCTGTAGAAGCTGCCAAGCTAATTTATGAAAAAGGCTATGTAGCCGACCCGGATTACGAATTGAACGGGGAACTTTTGGATAGCTACAATTTCACTGCCAAATATCAGGCAGCAAAAGATTCCTTTGTTAAAGTTACCCAAGACTTAATGGATTTGGGAATCATTTCGATTAACGTCTCCGCTGAAGAGTTTGCAGATAATGTCTTTGTCAACGTTGGTGAATTAGAATAAAATTCTCACCTGAAATCTGGCAGGAGAATGAAGCGGTTGCTTTGTTACTCCTGCTTTTCTAAGTATATCGGAAAAAATTCTAAATGGGTGTGAAAGGTATGAGCAATAAAACTTTAAAAATCATTACCATTATTCAGATTTTAGATGCACTTGCCCTACTGGGTGCCAAATTCATCTGGGCTCCGGTATGTTCAGCTATGCTTACCTTAGAGAACGGCTCAACTGTTCATATGAAATGCTATTATACCGGTCAACTTGTCATGGTGCTGGGGCTTATCCTGCTCTTTACAGCTTTTATGGCTTTGCTGGCAGGTAAAGATTACATCAAATTTCAACTCCTCATAATAATTGTTAGCATCCTCCTGCTTCTTGCACCCAGTTCGGCTCTGATCGGTATTTGTGAGAAAGCCGGCATGGCCTGCCATCGTACGGCTGCCTGGGCAAGAGGCTGTGGAGTTGTAGCTATACTTTCAGCGACCTGCGGACTTTGGAAAGGATCGTCCCAGCCTCAGGTAGGCTATTACAGGTAAGCTGGATGGAAGGGAAGGGTGATCAGATGAGCCTGGAAGAAAATAAAAAGCTGGTCTTACAGCTTAACAATGCCCTGGAACTTAAAAGAAAGATTGTTGGTTTGAGATTTTTCTATACTGAGGAAGAATTTGCGAACGCTTCTGCCAAGAAACTTGAAGGATATTTACCTTACTGTGTCATGGTCAGATCTGCCTCACTGGGGCACAGTATTAAAGCAAGCAGGTATGAGTTTGGTTGTGCCGGTGGGGCTATGGCCCTTCATGCTTTTGATTTGGCTGAACTTTATCCGGATAAAGAACCGGATTATTTCCCTTCCGGCAAATCCTATTTTGAACGTTTGAAAATTTATAAGACCATGGATTCTGCCCGGAAGACCGCTCAGGCTATTACAATTCTTAAAAAGAAAATCTACGGAGTAATGCTAAAACCCTTGGAAGAATACGAGGAAGATCCGGATGTGGTAATTGTCATTACCACTCCCTATAACATCATGCGTCTTGTTCAGGGTTACAATTATGAATACGGTACAAATTGCAACTTTAAAATGGGAGGCAATCAGGCCATCTGCGCGGAAACGACAGCTTATCCCTTTGAAAACGATGATATAAACATTTCTGTCCTTTGTGCCGGTACAAGACAACTTGCTAAGTGGGGCAGGGATGAGCTGGCCATGGGTATTCCTTACCGCAAATTATCTAACATTGTTGCTGGTGTGTATGCCACAGTGAATATGTTGGAGCGGGACCTTGATAAAAAGCGCATCGAAAGAAAGATGAAAGAAAGCAATGAGCAAGTGATTGACATAGTCTATGGTTTAAACTATGACACCGGAGCTTACAAGTTTGGAAAAGGAAAGTAAGCTAAAAAGTGGATAGAAAAACGCTGGGTAGCTAGACCCCAGCGTTATTTTTATTCAGAGGGTATAATTTTTAGCGGGCAAAGCGCAGGATAATATTCTTCAGTTCATCATCAGAAATAGAAGAGTAGCCGGCGTTAATCCGGGGTAAGCTCAATTTGTCAGTGTCTTTAGTTACCGCTCCTGGTTTGATGGTGAAATTGTAATTAAATCCTGCTGCAGCAGCGATTTCTTTAACAGTAGCATTAAAGCGGCCGTATGGAACTGCTAAAGCCTTCGTATCTTGCTCTAAGATTTCGTCTAATACTTTCTTGCTTTTGGCTAAATCCTGGTATACCCTGTCATAGTACTCCTCAAAAGTCTCAGGATAATTATCATTGTTATATGCTCTGGTTACCAGAAAAGCGTCCTCTTTACCGTTAGAACCTTGAATATATTTATGCGCATCATGGCTATGGCTTTGAAAATAAATATTGTGCTCAACCATTTCTTTCATCTGGGCCTGGTCAATTTTCGGGTTCCAACCGCTTTTATCCCCAATGGTGCTGGTGATCATAAACATGGTAGCCGAAAGGTCCTTGTCTTTAAGCACCAGATAAGCCAGCTTATAGAAATCTTCATAACCGTCGTCAAAAGTAATTAAAACTGCGTTGTCAGGAACCTGGCCCCTTCCTTCCATAAAATCTATAAAGGTGTCTAAGGTAATCACGTTGAAGCCCGACTTTTCCAACATGTTCAGGTGACTATAGAACACTTCTTTATTGATACAGTGGTCGTACTTGTAGTCTTCCCGGACACTGTGGTACATGAGCACTACCACCTTATTGGAATAATAGGTCCGGTTCATACCCAGCAGGCCGGCTACCCGATCTAAAAGGACAACGGCTTCAGCCCTGGTTAAGGCCAGCTTAGGTTTTAATGTCTGATCATCATAACCTTCCAATACTTCATGTTCGATAAACTTGGCTACATAGCTTTTAGCAAAGTCTGCAACCAACTGGCTGTCCCTATGTACTAAAGTAAATTCCGGAGAATTATCTTCGGTAAAGATCAGCCTTCCCAGCATGGCGCTGGCTTCTTCCCTGGTAATAGCTTCGTTGGGCCGGAAGTACTTGTCCTGATCGCCTGTGACGTAGCTTGCCTGTACTGCTATGGCAACAGATTCATAAAACCAATCGTCAGGTTTTACGTCCTGAAAATCTACTGTTTTTTGAGCCGTTAAGTCAAAGAGTTTATTAATCATGCAGACAAATTCAGCCCTGCTTACCGGAGCGTCAGGCCGAAAAGTCCCGTCTTCATACATCTTTAAATAGCCTTTTTCTACCCACATCTTGATGGTCTGTTCAGCCCAATGGCCTTCAAAGTCGTACCTGGTTGCCAGGGAAATACTGGTAGGAAAGGAAGTAAGTAAGACAAGTATTAAGAAGATGATTAACGGTATTTTGGTAAATCTGGCCATCAAGTTCAGCACTCCTTGGGCAAATGGATTTTTGATCAATTAATAGACGCAAGATGTCCTGATTTGTTCCTGACGATTTTATATCTTAAATATACATGATCTGGAAAATGTGATAAAGCCTAAAGCAGGGTAAGGGGCAAAACCTGCTAAAATGAAAAGGAGCATTTGCACGCTCCTAAAATTTCTTAAGCTTTAATCACCCTGAGGGGCCTCATCATATCGTGATCCTCATGTTCTAAAATGTGGCAATGCCAGACATAGTCTCCGGCGTGGTCCTTGAAATGGATAATGATCCTGTTAACCATTCCGGCCTCAGCCCTGAAAGTATCTTTCCATCCTCTTTCGTAGTCAGCCGGTGGTAGCGGTGGACCGGTGTAAACAATTTCCCCTGTTTCCTGATATTTGTTTACATCAAAGGGCTGTCGGTCCAGAAGCATAAACTGGACCAAGTGGACATGAATAGGATGGGGGAAGGGTGTAAGGTTGATGATGTTCCATACTTCAATACTGTCATAGACAGGAGTTTCCGTTGCCGGATCGGTCCACATTCTATTGTCCAGAAGTAACATGGGCCTGCCATGTTCGTCGGTAGTTGTGCTTAAGGTTAAATTCCTGACCTTGGTTGCCAACTCTTCTTTTAAAGGATGGATATGGCTGAGCCTGGTAGGAATTTGACTTGTGTCTTTTCCTTTTAAGGGCAATTCCACTCTAAACTGCATAATTACTCCCGTATGGGGACTGTCATCTAAAAGGTTTTGTAAGACTATTTTTTGTCCCCGAAAATCGGAGAAGTCAACAATGACGTCGGCTCGTTCAGCCGGTTCAAGGAGGAGAGAGGAAAGTTTGACAGGTCTTTCAATCAATCCCCCGTCGGTGCCGATCAGGTAGAATTCCATGCCGTTTTCAAATTTCAGTTCAAAGGCATTGGTGTTGGAACCGTTTAAGAGTCTAAATCTATACTTCCTTGGTTCCACCTTAAGGTAGGGCCAGACTTTGCCGTTAACTACGATGGTGTTGCCGTTAAAAGCCGGGATTACCGAAGGCTTAACGTCTACCGGGAAAGGAGGAGCATCGGGGTAGAAGAGGGAAGAGTCTTCGTTAAAAGACTTATCCTGAATCAAGATGGGCACTTCATACCAGCCCTTAGGAAGTTCCAGTCTTTCTTCCAGTTCATCCCGGATGAGGTAAAAGCCTGCCAGTCCGGCATAGACATTAAGCCTTGTTATGCCGAGGGCATGATCGTGGTACCACAAAGTAGTACCTGGCTGATGATTGGTATATTTATAGACTTTCCGCTTAAAGGTACTTCCGGTAAACCGGTAATCCTTGGTAAACCAGGCGTTGGGGTGGCCGTCGCTGTCCGGAGCTACGTTGGCACCATGAACGTGGACCACGGTTCTGACTTCGGGAGAATCTATTGTTCCGTGGAGGGTGTGGTCGATGGGGAGAAAATGCTGTTCCGGCAGGTCATTAATCCACTTTACTAAAATAGTTTCGTCCTTCTGTACTTCAATGGTCGGACCGGGGTAAAAACCGTTGTAGCCCCAAATTACGGTAGCCCGGGGAAAATGGCTGTGAAAAGTATGATAAGCCGCCCGCATTTCTATTTCATAATAGGCACACCCATCTACTTTTTTACAGGGCTTGGCTATTTTCGGCCTGGGCAGTTCGTCAACAAACTTAGGAATGGTGTCCGGATCACTGGGGTTAACTTTTTCCGGTGGACAAGCAGCGGGGCAGGTTTCCAAACATATCTCCATTATGTCGCCTCCTTTATAGTCTAGTCAGTTTAGCATGTTTCTTGGTATATGATATGAAGACTTAGACAGTTCCGTATTAGCTAACAGGCATAATTTTTGTTACAATGATAGTTTTTAAAGTTATTGGGGGAAGAAACTTTTTGTCCAACAAGTAGGTCTATATATCTGTATAATTAAAAAGAAAAGGCAGTTAACATGGGAGGGACGAGTAAGATGAAAATATTTAGAATTATTGCCTTAACCCTTCTCCTGGCTTTGACCGCTACCTCAACCGTTGGGGCCATGGAGATTTCCAAGCAACCATTAGATGAGGTTTTTGATCGTATTGTAATCGTTCCCTATGACTACCAGGGTAAGGTTTTTATTAATGGGCGCAAAACAGATATTGACGGTGAGTACAGGTTATATCAAAGAAACGGCCGCGTCTTGGTTCCCGTAAGACTAATGGGACAATTGGTAGCATATTTAGATGAGGGTTATAGTTACTGGGACGTTATCTGGGAGGCCAACAAACCTGACGAGGTTCTTTTAATCAACCATAACCTGGATAAAACTGTACAGCTTAAGGTAAATGATAAGACCATTTATGTTAATAAACAACCAAAAACCATCGATGTGGCTCCGCAAAATATTGACGGACGAGTAGTCTTGCCTTTAAGGGCTATTGCCGAAGCTTTGGACAAAAGAATTGAATGGCTGGATGGCTTAGTGCTCATCAGCAATGAGTACATTGATTTACAAAGCCCTCGGACCTTGAAAATAGTTGATAACATTAAGGATAAGCTGAAGGACGAGCGTCGGCAAATTGCGGCGGAAAATAAGCTGTTACCAGTAGGAAAATTTGGGGAGACAATATACTACCTTAAGGAAAACTTTGTCAACGATAAGTATGTCCTTAACCTGTACAAAAAAGTTGCCAACGGGTCAGAAGTGAAAGTAGACCTGCCGGGAGAAGAAAATCTCTATCAACGGTACATAATCGAAAATGGCCTTTACTATGCCTCGGTTGTTGAAGGCCAAAGCGCGCTTTACCGTTATGACTTGCTTACCGGCCGTCCGGAAAGGATTTGTGCTCTACAAGAGTGGAGTCCTGACGATGGTTGGTTGGGAGGAGTAAAAAATATTGATGACAAACTTTATGTACTTTTGCACCGTGGCGATTTAACTATGGGCTATGATACAATTTACAGCCTTGAGAACGGTGACCTAAAAGAAGTAGCCGGCGGAAAAAGTATACTGAAGTGGGACATCCGGGACAATGAGTTTTACTATCCGGATTTCAACTTTATGGGTAACCCAACAAACAACCTTTATAAGGTTAACCTGGCAAGCGGTGAAGAAGAAAACCTGGGAGATCAGACATATACTTACGGTATTTTTAGAGATGTGGCCCCAGACGGGAGTGTCAGCTATTCCGGCGGGGAGGCTTTTTACCTGGCAGACGATTACATTTACACCTTAGGTTATCAGGATGCCGATCAGGAAGACAAGCCGGCTGTCTACAAAATAAGCACTTCCGGTCGGGATCACCGGAAGTTGACTGGGCCGGTTAAGACTTTCTGGCTGGTAGATGATGAGATATATTATCTTGATTTGGCTACCGGTTACTTAGTTAAGACCGATTTAGAAGGGCAGAAGCAGGAAATTCTTATTGAACAACCCGTCAGCGCCGCTGAATTTACGGAAGACAGTATTTATTATACGGTATCTACAAGTGATGCCGGTGATACCTTGGGTAAACTTTATAAATATAACCAGTCTGACGGGAAAACCGAACAGTTGAGTAAGCAAACAGTTAGCCAATTTTGGGTAGACAATAGCGGTGTTTACTACATCTCGGAGGGTTATGATTTAGGTTTGTATAAGGTAGGGGTAAAGGGTGAGAATACCTGCCTTGTTGCGGACAGTGTTGACCTCATTGAACTGACGAAAGACGGCTTGGTTTATACTTTGCGCTACCAGGAAGGAATATATACAGCAAAGTAAACTTTATTTTACAGGAAGGATAGGAGAACTTTTTTAGAGAAAGGGTTTGCGAGGGATGAAAAGAGTTTACTATTACGATCTGTCAATCGGAAAAATAGGAATTGAAGAGGAAAAAGGCGCAATCAGCCGGATTATTTTTGGAAACGAGTTGAAAGCCCCTGACGTTGAAGAAATGGAAACGCCGATAATCAAAGAAACAGCTAAACAGCTGGCAGAATACCTGGCCGGAAAACGTAAGGCTTTTGATTTGCCCCTTAAGTTAAAAGGGACTTCCTTCCAAATGCAAGTTTGGCAAGCATTAACTACAATCCCTTATGGAGAAACCAGGAGCTATAGACAGATAGCGGAGCAAATAGGTAATCCTAAGGCTTGCAGGGCCGTCGGGCTGGCCAATAATCGGAACCCTATTCCCATCATTATTCCCTGCCACCGGGTAATTGGTACCAATGGCAAACTGGTTGGTTATGGAGGAGGATTGGAGATTAAAAAGCGTTTGCTGGAGTTAGAAGCCGGACTACTCAGTTCTTAGGTTTAATAATTTAGATTTACAGAAGAATACCGATATAAACTTTGAATACTTAAAAAGCCAGTTGACATGTTTTTTCACCTTCCTATCCTTTAACTATCCAAAATAAGGTATAATGACTTTAGTAGGTGACTGCAGTCACTGAAAATCTTTGCTACTAATTATACCATAAACTCTAATTAGAATTGAAGGAGAGAGGACTTAGGTTATATAGAAACTGGGTGCTTCTTACTCAACTGGTTAAAAGAGGGAAAATGGTTTGCGGTCAGGGGAAAGGGTGGGAGAACACTGGAAAATATTTTGATAGCAACAGAACGGCCAGACATTTTTTCTCAGCTGTATCTGGACTATTATGCCAAGCTTTATAAATATACTCTCCACCGGGTAGGCGATCCTTTTGTAGCAGAGGATCTGGTCAGCGAAGTATTTACTAAGGTGCTGGTTAAGTATCATACATATGACCCCAACCTGGCCAAATTTAGCACCTGGATTTACACCATTACTAATAATACGATAACTGATTATCATAAAAAGAATTTTTACCATAACTATATGGGACTAGAACAGCTTAGTTCTAATTACTCCCTGGAGGATGCTTTTATCGAGAAGGAATTAAACGAGCTGTTGCTTAAGGCGGTAATGAGCTTGGACCAGCGCCAGCAGACCATTATTATCTTAAAATTCGGCGCTCGTGCAACCAACCGGGAAATTGGCCGGCTTTTAGAGATAACGGAAAGCAATGTAGGAACCATTCTCTATCGAACCTTGCAGAAACTAAGGGATATTTTAAAGGAACAGGACGCAGTATAAGCTAGAAAGATAAGAAGACAGGGGAAAAAGCATTAAAGCGATTTTCATTCTGAATAATAGCATGGTATTATTATAACAGCGGAAGACTAGAAAAAACCGGAAAATATTTTAGTGCAGGGGACAAGAGAGAATTTGGTAAGAAGGAGCGATGTTTATGCAAAACTTTGAGTTTTATAATCCTACTCGTTTAATCTTTGGAAAGGGCCAGCATAAAGAGATTGGCAGTTTAATTAAACCTTATGCCAAGAAAGTTTTATTCCATTACGGTTCAGGAAGCATTAAAAGAACGGGAGTTTATGATGATGTAGTTACTTCCTTGCGGGAAGCCGGTATAGAGTTTGTCGAATTGGGCGGAGTTAAGCCTAATCCGCGTTTGTCCCTAGTCTATGAAGGAATTGAAATCTGCCGCAAGGAAAACATTGATTTTATTTTAGCTGTAGGTGGAGGCAGTGTTATCGACTCAGCCAAAGCTATAGCTATGGGAGTGCCTTATGACGGTGATGTCTGGGATTTTTATTTAGGCAAGAAAGAAGTAGAACAGGCCTTACAGGTAGCCACTATTTTAACCATTCCTGCAGCAGGCAGTGAATCCAGTAGCCATACAGTCATAACTAAGGAAGAAGCCCAGTTGAAACTCGGGTATGGTAATGATAAACTTCGCCCGCTTTTAAGTGTTATTGATCCGGAACTGTTCTTTACACTACCTAAAGAGCAAATTGCTAACGGCGTTAGCGATATGATGAGTCATATTTTTGAACGTTATTTTACTAATACTCTTCACACCGATTTAACTGACGGTTTGTGTGAAAGCACCTTGAAGACAATTATGAAAAACGCCTTGATCCTAAAAGATGATCCTACTAACTATGACGCTTGGGCAGAAGTGTCATTTGCAGGCAATGTTGCCCATAACGGACTCTTAGGTTTAGGCAGGGAACAGGACTGGGCCAGTCATGCCATTGAACACGAACTTAGTGCTATTTACGACATTGCCCACGGAGCAGGGTTGGCTGTAATCACCCCTGCCTGGATGAAGTATGTGTATAAAACCAATCTGCCCATGTTTGTCCAATTTGCCGTAAATGTGATGGGAGTTGAAGGCAGTCTGCGGGAACCGGAAAAAATAGTTTTAGACGGCATTAAGCGCCTGGAAGAATTCTATGTCAAGATGGGACTGCCGATTAGGTTGTCGGATCTGAAGATTGACGACACCAATCTGGAATTAATGGCCAGAAAGGCTACCGGCGAAAACCGGGGTAAGGAAATCACCCTCGGTGGGCTGAAAAAGTTAAACAAAGACGACGTCTTAGCTATCTACAAATTAGCTTTATAAGGCTTTGTGGTTTCCTTAAGTTCATCAACAAAAAGCTGGTTTACTAAGAACAATTAGAGGGTATTTCTGCTGATTTAGAATTATAAATCAGCGAAAATACCCTGATTTTTTGATAAATCGTCTAAAAGTAAATTTGCGCAGAGCTCAAAAAAGAGATAAAATATTTAAGTAAGCTATGTTTAGAAGAAAATATGGGGAATTAGCTCAGTCGGTTAGAGCGCATGCCTCACATGCATGAGGTCGAGGGTTCGAATCCCCCATTCCCCACCAAGTACGAAAGGACGTGAATTTTTGTGATTCACGTCCTTTCACTTTGTTAAAACACAATTGGTACTTTACAAATTCTTGCCTGACCGTTTCTTTGATGTTCCGGATTGTAATCAAAAAGTAAAACAGTAGGTTTAGCCGGCACATTTTTGGCAGCAGGATCAGCCAAAAATTCGGTAAGGTCATAGGCAAAAACTTCGAAGTGGACTTGTTTCATAATGTTTTTGGCAGGTTGCCCCTGGTAAGCAGGCAGGAATTTAGCTACGTTTTCTTTTATCTGCAGGAATTTGTGACAGCTATTTTTAAAGTCTTCCGGCTCAAGTTGGGGTAAAAATGGGGGTAGGGGACTCTTATGCCGGCAAAGATAATCCAGCTTTAAAACTTCCGCAAAAAGTTTCTGACCGGGAAAGCTTCTGTAGCGGAAAAAATCCAGTAAAATCTTATACAGTTCTATCTGGTTATGGGCCGCATGGTGGAGGCCCTGTTCTTCCCAATAACGACTGAAATCCTCAAAAAAGCCGGCAGGACTCTGGTAAATGTTGTGCATTAGATAGGCCAGGGAGTAGTCGAAATGATGAGAGTTATAATAAAGCTCCAGCATTGCTTCCATTCCCTTGAGACGAAGCATTTCGCCAAAACCAATATATCTATTAGCTAAAACCTCATAGGGAGGTTCATCCCGGTAGACATAGCCATGTAGTTCCCTTTCTTCCCTGATGGAGGTACCCTTTAAAAACTTTAAAAAACCAAGCTGGAGATTATCCGGTTTCAGAGCGTAAACCTGGTCGAAAGAATTCTTGAAGCTCTTAAAACCCTCATAGGGTAATCCGGCAATCAAATCCAGGTGTAAATGAATGTTTTTATATCCCGCCAGTCTTTCCACGACCATTTTTAACTTTTGAAAATCCATCCGCCTTCTGATGGCTTGCAGGGTAGCCGGGTTAGTGCTTTGAACGCCAATTTCAAATTGAAAGAGGCCCGGTCGGACGTCTTTGAGAAACTCTAATGTTTCCTCGTCTAATAGGTCGGCTGTTATTTCAAAGTGAAAATTAGTATAGCCGTTGTCATGGGCGTAGAGGTAACGCATGATCTCCAGGCTGTGACTCTTTTTGACATTAAAAGTTCGGTCAACAAATTTAACCTGTTTTACTTTTGCGTCTAAAAAGAACTGTAAGTCCCGCTTTACCCGTTCTAAGGGGAAAAACCTTACGCCGTGAATAGTAGATGAAAGGCAGTAACTACAGCCAAAAGGACAACCCCTGGAACTTTCGTAATAGATTATCTTATTTTTTAAGGAGGCTATATCCCTTTTTTCATAAGGAAAAGGTAATCGCCCAAGGTCGGTGATAAGGGGCCTTGTTCCGGTAAGCTGCACCTGGCTTCCTTTCCGATAGGCCAGGCCTAGGAGTTCTTCAATCTTTCCTTGCTTTTTTACTAGGTAACGCAAGAGTTCTTGAAAGGTTATTTCTCCTTCGCCAAGGATGATATAGTCTACAGCCGGGTTATGCTGTAGGGCAACTTCAGGATCAAAACTAACCTCCGGTCCACCTAAGACAATGATTAAATTGGGCTGGACTTTTTTTAGGTTATTGATAAGTCGGAGAGTTTCAGTTATATTCCAGATATAACAGGAGAAGCAGGCTACCTGATAATCTCCCTTATAGATTTCAGCTAAACAATAGTCCGGGTCCTGATTGATGGTAAATTCCCTAAGCTCAAGTTCAGGAAACTCCTCTTTACAGAAACTATATAAATAGCGAATGGCCAGGTTGGAATGAATGTGCTTTGAATTAAGAGTGGTCAAAAGTACCTTCATAATATTTCCTCTCTTAAAAAAGGTAAATTTAATTTTGAAGCGAAAAAATAAATATAGCTTGTTTTTATTATGCCCTACTTGGATGGATATTGCAAAGAAGGCAGAGTTTTCTTGAAAGCAAAAAAAAACCCCGCTATTGAGCAGAGTTTAGGGGAGGTAAATGTATCTAGAAGTAGTTGGAGTTGTGCTTTCTTTTTTATTGTATATAAATAAGATTAATAAGTAAAATAAAAATTATTTAAAACATGTCCAGGTTTAATAATTAATCTTTATTGGACAGGATATTATAAACACTATTTGGCAATTATTAAAGAAGGAGAGGAGAAAAGAATGAGCAACTTAATCAGTAGGGAAGATGCCTGGAATTTACTTACCAAATATAACAAGGAGCCTTTCCACCTCAAGCATGCTCTGATCATGGAGTCTGTGATGAAATATTTTGCCCGGGAACTGGGTTATGGTGATGAAGAAGAGTTCTGGGGCAGAGTAGGCTTGTTACACGATCTGGACTTTGAACAGTTTCCGGAACAACATTGTGTTAAGCAACAGGAAATAATGAAAGAAGCCGGTATTTCTGAAGAAATCATCCATGCGACCTGCAGCCATGGATATGGAATTACCGTTGATATTAAACCTGAACATGAGATGGAGAAGGTCTTATATGCTACTGATGAATTAACAGGTCTAATCGGCGCTGTGGCCATTATGAGACCTTCCAAAAGCACCCAAGACCTGGAAGTTAAATCGGTAATGAAGAAGTTTAAAACCGAAAAGTTTGCTGCCGGTTGTTCCAGGGAAGTTATTAAAAAAGGAGCAGAAATGCTGGGCTGGGAATTAACCGACCTGATAGATAAGACTATCCAGGCTATGCGCGTTGACGAAAAGGCTATTGAAGACTGGTTCCAGGCCTATAAAAACAACCAGGAATAGGTAAATTTCTAGCTGGATTCTAATTAAAAGGTAGATTAGAGAAACTAATAAGTAAACTTAAAAAGTATGATTAAGTTTAGGAGGTTAGAAAATGGAAGACAGTAAGACACTTCAGAACCTAATGGCAGCTTTTGCAGGGGAGTCCCAAGCTAACAGAAAGTATGAAATTTATGCCCAAAAAGCTGAAGAAGAAGGTAAGCATAATATTGCTAAACTGTTCAGAGCAGCCTCTGAAGCTGAAAAGATCCACGCTAAGAGAGAACTGGAAGTAGCAGGAAAGGTTCGCTCTACCGCCGACAACTTGGAGGATGCTATTCAAGGGGAAAGCCACGAATACCAAAGCATGTATCCTGAGTTTATCAAAGCGGCAGAAGCAGAGGGCAACAAAGATGCTGTAAGAATCTTTACCTTAGCTATGAAGGCAGAAGAAGTTCACGCCAACCTTTATAAAGAAGCTTTGGTTAATATTGATAAAGACGAAGAAGCTACCTATTACCTCTGCCCAGTCTGCGGAAACATTGAAAAGGTACGTCCGGAAAGATGCCCTATCTGCGGCGTGCCCGGCGAGAAGTTTATTAAGTTTTAAAGAAGTTAAGTCAAATTTGTTTAATCTAAAATAGTGTGTAATAACAATAAAGGATTAGACCGGCTGAGTCTGATCCTTTATTGTTATTATATGTTTAACTATGAACTTGCTTTTAGTTAATCACTAATCATTTTTGTCACTTACTTTTTCCGGATATTCCTGCAAGACACAGGCCAAGGCTTTGATCAATTGATGGTCTTTAATTTCCACCACTTTAACGGAGAGCCCGTAACCTTCTAATTCGGGGGTGCTTCCGTCTTCCGGAATGTAACCGAGCAAACTAAAGACCAAACCGCCGAAGGTATCACATTCTTCTTCGGGCAGTCTCACTCCAAGCTCTTGAGAAACCATTTTGAGAGGAGCCCAACCGCTGATCTTCCAGGTTTTAGAGTCAATCACCTCAATGGGTAACGGTTCGAGGGGCAGTGAGTCATCATCTTCCAGATCGCCTACCAACTCTTCCAGCAGGTCGTTCATCGTAATAATGCCGCTCATGCCGCCATATTCGTCCAGGACAATGGCAAAGTGTTTCCTTTTGCTTTGCATGTTGCGGAACAATACATCAGCCCGTACCGTTTCCGGGACAAAGTAGGCCGGCCTGATTGCTTCCTTTAAGATGTTTTCCTTGCTCTTATTGTTTAAACGATAATAATCTTTAATATTTAAGATCCCAATAATGTTGTCAGTCGTTTCATCGCAGATCGGATAAATGGTGTGCCGGCTTTCGTCGATGGTCTTTTTCCACTGCTCCGGAGTTTCATCCATCCATAAAATGGAGACTTCGGTGCGATGGGTCATAATGTCTCGAGCGGTTATGTCATCAAATTCAAAGACGTTTTGTATTAACTGCTTTTCCTCGGCATCAATGGCCCCTTTGGCACTGCTTTGCTCCACCATTAGGCGAATTTCGTCCTCAGTAATGATCTCTTCATTGTCATTAGGGTCAATGCCTAATAAGCGCAACAGTCCATTGGTAGAGGATGTTAGGAGTAAGACAAGGGGACTAAATGTTTTGGCAATAAAGGTAATAAAACCGGACATGGACAGAGCAAGGTTTTCCGCGTTGCGCATGGCTATCCGTTTAGGTACTAATTCACCTAGAATCAGGGTAAAGTAAGACAGGATTAAAGTTATGACAATTACCGAGATAGTATCAAGGGTCGATTCGGAAATTTTTAATCCTAGACGGAGAAGTATGGCAACAAGTTGATCGGAAAAATTGTCCGCGGCAAAGGCACTTCCTAAGAAACCTGCTAAGGTAATACCGACTTGTATAGTAGCCAAAAAGCGAGCCGGATCTGCCGTCAGTTTCTTAAGTTTTGCCGCTCTTTTGTCCCCATCGTCAGCCAGTTTGGTAATTTTGCTATCATTTATGGAGATAACTGCAATCTCGGCGCAGGCAAAGACTGCATTAGCAAAAATTAAAATTAATTGTAAGAGCAATTGCCAAACTAATATACCAGACAAAAAATAGGCCTCCTCAAATTAGTAATTAAAGACGTTAAGACAATAAAAAGCACCAAAAAACAATAGATGGTTTCTCATCTATTATTCTTTGGTGCCTATTAACAATTTATAATATGTATCTTGTTCGGGCAAAGGAATTTCGTCCATTTAAAATATTTCACCTCTGTAAGTTATAAAATAGTATACTACCAATTTATGTATCAGTCAACGGCTGGCTTCCCTAACCAGGTAGTTAGATATGCTAAAGCACATTATTCACCTTAAAATTCCCTTTGCAAAAGGAGAGTAAGCTAATTTCTAGTTAAGAAGAGGAAGAAAAAATCTTATTTCTTTTAGCGAAAGATGTTGAAAAAACCGCTCAGGTGTGATACAGTAACAGAGGTTAAAAAAATCTTTAAATCTGGTACAGAGATGCCGGCAAGATTTATATAAGGTGCGTGTTTTGTTGACGACTAACTTATAGTCAGCTAAGTCTTGCCTGCAATTTAGGCAAGACTTTTTTAATGCCAATGTAGCGGAAATCTGCACTCATCTCGAAATTTTACCTTAGACCGTATGGTTCTGTACCAGGGAGGAAAGATATAATGAGGAGGATTTAAGATGACCAAAAATGCACAGACCATCGGGTACTTACCTGACGAAAGACCACCTATCTGGAAACTGTTGTTGTACGCCTTGCAGCAAGTAATCGTCATGTTTCCTGCTACTGTTGCAGTGGCTATTATTACCGGTTTTCACATTTCCACCACTATTTTTGCCAGCGGCTTAGCTACCATTTGCTTCCTACTGGTTACCGGAAGAAAGATTCCTTTGTACTACGGCTCAAGTTTCTCCTATGTTGCTGCTATCGGCAGCCTTATGGCTTCTCAAGCTTTGGCAGGATTAACCCTCAACGAAAAAATTTCTATCGCTCAGTTTGGAATTATTATGTCCGGTTTTGTTTCCATCATAGCCGGCTTTATTGTCAACCGTTTCGGACGTGATTCAATTGAAAAACTGCTACCTGCTTCCATAACCGGTCCCATAGCTATGGTAATCGGCCTGACTTTGGCAGGTAATGCCCTGCAGGATGCAGCTTCCATAGCTATTGACACAGCTGGGACAATTGCAGTTGCTGAAGCTCAAATTCCTCTGGCCAGCAACATGGCCTGGATCATTTCTCTTGTAACTTTAATTTCAACCATCCTGTTCTCTGTCCACCTGAAAGGTTTTCTGGGCCAACTGCCCCTCCTTTTAGGACCTATTCTCGGCTGCTTTACAGCTTTCATTATAAAAATCACGACAGGTATTAGCCTGTTTAAGGTTCTTCCTGCTACCGCCAACAGCGGAATCTTCGCTCTGCCCGTATTTACACTACCTAAGGTTTCCTGGATGGCAGTGGCGGCCATCATGCCGATAGCAATTGCCACGATCCCGGAATCAACGGCCCATGTTTACCAACTTGATATTTACGTCAACGATTTGGCAAAGAAAAAAGGTTCGGCTAAAAAATACAACATTGCGGATTTACTGGGACTTAACCTGATCGGTGACGGTATTGGCGATATCGTGTCCGGCTTTGTAGGAGGCCCTGCCGGTACAAACTACGGTGAAAACATCAGCGCCATGGCTATTACCAAAGTGTTCTCCGTACCTGTACTGATCGTTGCGTCCCTGATGGCCATGGTGATTGCCTGCTTCACTCCTCTGGTTAACGCAATTTACTCCATTCCCGCTGCCGTAATCGGCGGAATGGAAATCTACCTGTTCGGAGCAATAGCTGCCCAAGGGATTGCCATCATGGTTGAGAAAAAGGTGGATATGTTCAGTTCGAAGAATATTGCCCTCATAGCTACTATCATGATAATCGGGCTCGGTGGACAGTATGCCTTCGGCGGAACCATTCCTTTCTTCGGTATCGGTGTCCCCTGTATTGCAGGAGCAGCCATCTTTGGGATTATTCTCAACTATATCCTAAGTATCGGCGAAAAGAAGGAAACGGTAAAAACTGAACAATAATTGATAAAGAATAAAGCGCTTGGGGTTAATCAACCCAAGCGCTTTTCGCATTTAGATATAAAAGGACATTATTGTATTATCTAAATCAAAATTGAGCCGCCGAAAATAATAATCCAAAACTAGAAGGACAAAGACTGAAAACAATTCAAAATTGCATCAGTCCTCTGTCGCCAGTCGCCAGTTACATCTCAATCCAGCTAGTAGAGCCCAAAGGTAAGCCAAATTCAATATAAAATTAAACATTCAAAATTTAAAATTTGAACTTAAAACTCTTAACTCTTCTCTTTTAACTTTTACCCGGGGTTAAAGCTTAAGAGTTAAAGGCCTTTGCCAGTTGCTTAGCTGCCCGTTCTAAAGTTGCTCTCGGACAAGCTATGTTAATCCGCTGAAATCCTTTACCTTCCTGGCCGAAGATAGTTCCTGAGTTTAACCAGAGACCCGCTTTATAGACAATTATGTCGTCCAGTTGTTCTTGAGTTAAACCTAACTTGTTAAAATCCAGCCAGACCAGATAAGTCCCTTCCGGTTCTACCAGCTTAATTTTCGGCAATTGCTCAGCGAGAAAGGAACGGAGAAAAGCCAGGTTGCTGCTTAGATAATTGATGAGTTCCTCCAGCCACGTTCTCCCGTAGGTGTAAGCTGTCTGGCAGGCAACCAGGCCCATAGTATTGCACTGGCTGTAGCCGCTTTTCACCATTTCCTCCCTGAATTTAGCCCTTAAATTCTTATTGCTGATAAAAATATTAGACACTTGCAGCCCGGCCAAATTAAAGGTCTTGCTGGGAGCGGTACAGGTGATGGTCTGATCTGCCAGTTCAGGACTTAAGCCGGCAAAGACATGATGTTTAAAACCGGGGTAGACAAAATCGGCATGAATTTCATCAGCCACAATCAGGACTTTATGACGCAGGCAGATTTCACCCAAGCGTCTTAATTCTTCCTCCGTCCAGACCCGGCCTACAGGATTGTGAGGGCTGCAAAGGAGGAAGAGTTTAACCTTATGCCTTATTATCTTCTCTTCAAAGTCTTCAAAATCTATAGTGTAACGGCCGTCTTGGTACCTGAGCGGATTGTTAACCAGAGTTCGCTCATTGGCGATGATGGAATTGGCAAAGGGGTGATAGACAGGTTGCTGAATGATAACTCCATCGCCTTTGGCAGTAAAAGCCCGGATGGCTAAACAGATGGCGTAGACAACGCCAGGTGTTTTGACCAGCCAGGAAGGTTCAATTTTCCAGTCAAACCCTTCGGCAAACCACTTGGCTACTGCTTCAAAGTAATCCTGCTTAGTGTCAGTATAGCCAAAAATTCCGTGCTGGGCTGATTTGACCAGTGCTTCCCTGACTTGGGGAGGAGTTTGAAAGTCCATATCAGCTACCCAAAGGGGTAAGATGTCCGCCGGTTTACCCCTTTCCAGAGCAAAGTCGTATTTAAGAGAATTGGTATTACGACGGTCGATTACTTGGTCAAAATCGTATTTCATAACGTCCTCCTTAAATGTAGTACATATATCCATCGTTACTCAGCTTTTCTTTCAGCATACTACTTAGATCAGCCAGAGTTATCTTGACCAGCGTATCTTTGATTTTTTCGTCCAACTGGGCGAAGATTGCCGTTTGTAGCACTTCTTCTATTTCCGAGTAAGTAGTAAAGACAGGTTCCGGATTCTCAAAAAGGGCTGATTCAATGGCTAATAATATATCGTAAGCCGTTATTTCCTCAGGGGGACGGCTTAGCCGGTAACCGCCCTGGGCACCTTTAACGGCAACTACCAGGTCGGCGTGTCTTAACAAGGAAAAGACCTGCTCTAAATAGATTTTAGATATGTTAAGAGAATCGGACATCTTTTGAACTGTTATGTTTTCCCCGGTGCCATAATATTGGCTTAAATAGACCATAGCGCCCAGGCCATAGCGAGCTTTGACAGATATACGCATTCAAGTTCCTCCTAAACATATTTCTTATTCATCATAGCCTTTTTGTTTAAACCGGTCAATAACATATATTACATATAGGTTAAATAATAATCGTTGACAGTAGGAAGAAAGAGCAGTATGATTAAATAAACATATAAATCATATATGAATTATATGAAATGAGGTTTAGGGTATGTTAAAAATGAATATGTCCTGGCGATGTTGCTAAAGGTTGGCTGAGACATTTTAAAGTATGTGCATTTCCGGTTAATAGATAAGTAAGAATAAAAAAGAGATGGAGGAAAAAAGAAAATGACAATTTACAAGAGTTTAACTGATTTGGTCGGTCGTACACCCCTTTTGGAATTGAGTAATTTGGAAAAGAAATACGATTTAAAAGTTCAGCTTTTGGCTAAGCTGGAATATTTTAACCCAGCCGGCAGTGTCAAGGATCGTATTGCTAAGGCTATGATTGAGGATGCGGAAAGAAAGGGACTCTTAAAGCCGGATACAGTAATAATTGAACCGACCAGTGGCAATACAGGTATCGGTTTAGCCAGTGTGGCTGCTGCCAGAGGTTACAGGCTTATCCTCACCATGCCGGAGACCATGAGCGTAGAGCGCCGGAATTTGCTTAAGGCTTATGGCGCCGAACTGGTTTTAACTGAAGGTTCCAAGGGGATGAAAGGGGCTATTGCCAAGGCTGAGGAATTGGCTAAAGAAATTCCCAATTCCTTTATTCCTGGGCAATTTGAAAACCCGGCTAACCCGGCAATCCATAGAGCAACAACCGGCCCGGAAATCTGGGCTGATACCGAAGGCAAGGTGGATATCTTCGTAGCCGGTATTGGTACAGGTGGCACCATTACCGGTACTGGCGAATACCTGAAATCTTTAAAGAAGGATATTCATATTGTAGCCGTAGAACCAAAGGATTCACCCGTTCTTTCCCAGGGAGTCGCCGGTTCTCATAAGATCCAGGGAATTGGAGCCGGTTTTGTACCGGATGTGCTCAATACGAAGATTTACGATGAAATAATCCCGGTTTCTAATGAAGATGCCTTTGCCACCGGCAAGGAGATTGCCCGTACGGAAGGTGTGTTGGTCGGCATTTCTTCCGGAGCTGCTCTCTGGGCAGCACTTCAAGTAAGCAAGCGGCCTGAAAATGCCGGTAAAACCGTTGTAGTCATCCTTCCCGATACCGGTGAAAGATACCTTTCCACTCCTATGTTTGCTGAATAAGGTTGAACCAGTTTGAAAATAAGCAGGTGATTTGGAAAGCCGTAAGTCTCAAAGTATGTCGAGGCTTACGGCTTTTTCATGTAAAAATTACAAGGTTCCCTACTCAAAATGCCCAGAATGCTTATGCTTGTAATCAAAGGTATTTTTTGCCTGAGGAAATATATGATATATTGGAAAAGAGTATTGCAGGAAAGGAATTTTTTAAGCTACACTTAGATCTAACTGTAACTAATTTCAACATTTTAAGTCAATTCTAAATGAGGTGGCTATGATAAAAATCCAAATTCCCCGTGAAGCGGAGCTGATTTTACAAATCCTGCAGGATCAGGGCTTTGAAGCCTACGTGGTTGGCGGCTGTGTGCGGGATTCTCTGCTGGGCAAGACTCCCCAAGACTGGGATATCTGTACGACCGCTTCGCCTCCGCAGGTTATGGAGGCCTTTAAGGGTTATCCTGTGTTGAAGACAGGCTTAAAGCACGGCACTGTAACCGTACTAATTGAGCGGAATCCTTTTGAAATTACTACTTACCGGATAGAGAGGGGCTACAGCGACCACAGACATCCTGATCAGGTGGAATTTGTTACAGATTTAAAGCAGGACCTAGCCCGTCGGGATTTCACCATCAATGCCATGGCCTATAACCCCAGGAAAGGTCTGGCCGACTTTTTTAACGGTTTACAGGACCTGGAGACAAAAACTATTCGCTGTGTAGGCGAGCCGGAGAGCAGGTTTTTGGAGGACGGCCTGCGAATTTTGCGGGCTTTGCGCTTTGCTTCCGTTTACGACTTTTCCATCGAAGAAAAAACCGGGGAAGCAATCCATGCTAAGAGGGAACTGCTTGCCCAAATTGCCGCTGAGCGGATTCAAGTTGAGCTTAATAAGCTTTTATGCGGCCCGGGAGTGAAGAGAGTACTCCAACAGTTTGCTGATGTTTTAGCGGTGATTATTCCGGAAATCGCCCCTATGCTAGGCTTTGTCCAAAATAACCCTCATCATTGCTACGATCTGTGGACCCACACTGTAGAGAGCGTGGCCCAGGTGCCGCCGGAAACGGTCTTGAGGTTGACCATGTTGTTTCATGACCTGGGTAAGCCTGATTGTTTTACACTGGACCGGCAAGGCACCGGTCATTTTTATGGTCATGCCAAGTTGAGTGGGGAAAAGGCAAAAGAAATCTTGCATAGACTTAGATATGACCGGATAACTGTTGACGGGGTTGTCACTTTAGTCAAAAACCATGATCTGACCTTAATTCCTGAGAAAAAGAATCTTAAGCGGGCTTTGCATAATTTAGGCCTTGCCCGGTTTAAACAGCTTTTGGAAGTACAAAAAGCAGACAATAAGGCTAAACATCCAAGTTTTCAAAATGAGAATTTGGCAAAGATCAGAGTAATTGAAGATCTCCTGGACGAGATTATCAAGGAAGATGAATGCTTTAACTTAAAGGATTTAGCTGTTAAAGGGCGGGATCTGTTGCAAACAGGTATCAGAGAAGGCCCGGAAATCGGCCAGATTCTTAACTTCCTTCTACAACAGGTTATCGAAGAGCGGGTAGAAAACGATAAAGAAAAGCTTTTAAAGTTGGTAAAGGATTATAAAGCGAAGTCTTAGTAAACTGTCGGTGGTGTTTGTAAATTGCAGAGGAAAACCAAATTACTGCTTTTAGCTAGTATCTTATGTCTGTCTTTACTTTCAGTGACAATTTTACCTTCTACGGTTTACGCTTATCCTATTCCTGATTTGGATGCCCAGGGAGCTATCCTTCTGGAACAAAACAGTGGAAAAATTCTCTATGCCAAAAATGAAAACCAAAGGTTCTATCCGGCCAGTACTACGAAAATACTGACAGCTCTTATCGTTTTGGAAAACTGTGAATTAGATGAAATAGTAACGGTTGGGGAAGAAATTAAGCTGATTCAAAAGGACGGGAGTTCAGCCGATTTGGAAGTAGGGGAGAAATTAACGGTAAAGGATTTGCTTAACGGTCTTATGTTACCGTCAGGCAATGATGCAGCGAATGTGCTGGCTGTTTATGTAGCTCGCAAACTGACTCAGGACGCTACAATGGAAGTAGCTGAGGCTTTACAATATTTTGCTGCTTTGATGAATGAACGGGCCGAAAAAGCCGGGGCTACTGATTCTCATTTTACCAACCCTCACGGCTTACATGACGAAAATCACTACACTACTCCTGTCGACCTGGCTAAAATCGCCCTCGCAGCAATGGCAAATCCTACCTTCCGGGAAATTGTCAGGACAGAGGAGTATCAAGCAGATGTTGGGGTGTCAGCTGATAACTTAAATACAGGTAAGCTTAAAGTCTGGGAAAACACAAATAAACTTTTAGATAAAGACAGTAAATATTACCTGAAAGAGGCAACCGGCATAAAGACAGGTTTTACCACACCGGCGGGCTACTGTCTCGTCTCTTCGGCTTCTGCCAATGGCCTGGATCTGATCGGGGTAGTGTTAAATACGACAGCTCCTGGAAGGTGGAATGATTCGATCAAGCTATTAAAATTTGGCTTGGAGGAATTCCAATATGTCCAGCTTTTAAAAGCAGGAACTGAAGTTGCCAAGGTCACCATTGCCAATCCCGGCAGGAAAGACTCGGGGGAGCTGAGCGTGCTGGCAACTACAGACTTTGTTGATCTTTTACATATCAGCCAAGTCTCCGCCGTTGAAAAGCAGATTAGGTGGAATGAAAAGGTCAGGGTTGATAATAGTAATATGTTAAAAGCACCAATTAAAGAGGGACAGGAACTGGGCCAACTTTTCTTGACTTTAGACGGCTTTGTTCTCACCGAGTCAACCCTAGTGGCGGCGAGAACCGTAAAAAGTGACAATTTATTAGAAAATATTTTTAGCGGGAATTTTCCTTATCATTGGTTTTTTGGTGGCTGGCTTATCTTTCTTTTTATTACGATAAATTTGAGCGGCAGGAGAAAGCGCAGGAAGAATATAAAATTTTAGGCCTTTAGTTCACTTAGGGGAGGAGAGTTCGCTTATGCTGGAAATTATTAGCAATGCGCCGCCTTTATTTAGTTTGCTGTTTTTACTGGTTTTTGGTCTGGTGCTTTACACCATGATCAGATCAATAGCTTATTATATCAAGAATGCTACCTCGCCTGTTTTGTCTGCCAGGGCAAAAGTTCTCAGCAAAAGATTTGAGGTAGACAGGCATGTCCATCAGCATGGTAACCAATTACATCATAGTACAAGTACCAGCTATTATGCTACTTTTGAATTGGAAAACGGTGAGCGAATGGAGCTTGTCATGAACGGAAGGCAGTATGGTTTGCTCTTGGAAGGTGATCAGGGTCTGCTGACCTATCAGGGTGACTGGTTTAAAGATTTTGAGAGGGAGAAATAGGATGTAACCTTAAATTATAACATGGATGATAGAATATGCACAACCACTTGACTTGTCCACTAATTTGGTTTATAGTATAAAATGTTGGCATGCCACTCCAATTTTCGCAGCTCTTGGAATTCTTAGAAAAAAGGAGGAAAAATTATGAAGAAGATTTTAAGTATTCTGCTAATTATTGTTTTGGCGTCCTTTGCATTAGTGGGTTGCGGCGGAGGTCAGCAAGCCGGGGACCAGCAAGGTGCAACTGAACAACAAAGTGATACCGGCGCAGGAGAGAAAGAACCGTTAAAGGTTGCAATGCTCTTAGCAGGACCGATCAGTGACCAAGGTTGGAACGCTACAGCTTATCAAGGTTTAGTGAACATTGAAAAGAATCTGGGAGCTGAAATTTCCTACACCGAAAATGTAGCACAGTCAGACTTCGAAGAAATTTTCAGAGGTTATGCAACTCAGGGTTTTGACATCATCTTCGGTCATGGTTTCCAATTTGGTGATGCTGCTATGAAAGTAGCTCCTGAATTTCCCGATGTAAAATTTGTAATTACCAGTACCGATATTTCCCAGGCACCTAACGTTGCTTCGTTAAACAACGATAATAAGCAACAAGGTTTCCTGGCAGGTGCTCTGGCTGCCTTACTGACTGAAGTTGATAAAGTAGGTGTAGTCGGTGGCATGGAGATTCCATCAATTCAAGCTTACATGACAGGTTTTGAAAAGGGAGTAAAATACATCAATCCTGACATTACTATCTTATCAACCTACACTGGCGATTTTTCCGACGCTGCCAAAGCTAAGGAAGTTACTGCAGCCATGATCCAAAAAGGCGCAGATATCATCGCCCACGATGCCGACTCAGCCGGTTTAGGTGTAATTGAAGCTTGTGTTGAAGGCAAAACAAGGGTTATTGGCGCTATTTCCGACCAATATGAATTAGGGCCGGACTATATGGTCACCAGTGCTTTAAGTGACTTAACCAAAGCTATTGAAGTAATGGCCGAACAGATTCAAAACGGTCAATTTGAAGCTAAAATGTACAACTACGGTATTGCAGAAGGTACTGTAGGTTTGGCACCTTACCACAATTATGAAGATAAGGTACCTCAAGAAGTAAAAGATAAGATCCAACAAATTATGGATGACATCGCTTCGGGTAAAATTGAATTATAAGGCGTTTAAAAGGCTGAACCGGGAATGGTTCAGCCTTTTTTAATATTATTATTTTTAAGTGTTGTTATTTAGCTGCTTGTAAAGCTTGATCCAAATCAGCGATCAGGTCAGTCACATTTTCAATACCAATTGACAACCTGATTAATTCCGGATTTACCCCGCTTGCCAGTTGTTGTTCCGGGGTTAATTGCTGGTGAGTTGTGCTGGCCGGATGAATGACCAGGGATTTGGCATCTCCTACATTAGCCAGGTGAGAGAAAAGTTTAAGGCTATTGATAAACTTAACTGCTGATTCATAACCGCCTTTCACTCCGAAAGTCAAAATTGCGCCTGCGCCTTTAGGAAGGTATTTTTGGGCTTTTGTGTAGTGGGGACTGCTTGATAAGCCGGGGTAATTTACCCAGCTCACTTCCGGATGCTCACTTAAATACCGGGCTATTTTTAAAGCGTTAGAACTATGACGCTCCATCCTTAAGTGAAGGGTTTCAAGTCCTTGCAACAGTAAAAAGGCATTAAAGGGACTGAGGACCGGACCAAGGTCCCGCAGGAGCTGCACCCTAACTTTAGTGATATAAGCAGCTGGACCTACTGCTTCGACATATCTTATTCCATGATAGCTTTCATCAGGCTCCGTCAACTCTGGAAACTTGCCGTTGGTCCAGTCAAATTTTCCTGAATCTACAATAACTCCGCCGATGGAAGTACCATGCCCGCCAATAAATTTAGTGGCAGAATGGACTATAATGTCTGCCCCGTGGAGAATCGGCCGGCAAAGGTAGGGGGTAGCAAAAGTATTGTCAACGATTAAAGGTACTCCGGCTTCATGGGCTATGTCAGCAATGGCCTCAAGATCTGCCACATCCAGGCCGGGATTGCCGATGGTTTCCACATACAAAGCCCTGGTCCGGTCAGTTATCGCTTTACGGAAATTCTCCGGATCGGTGGCGTCAACAAATTTAACATTAATACCAATCTTAGGCAAGGTTGTCGCAAAGAGGTTGTAGGTCCCGCCGTAGAGGGTGCTGGAGGAAACCACCTCATAGCCATGGGTTACAATGTTCAAAATGGCTAAAGTAATGGCCGACTGGCCTGAGGCAACGGCCAAGGCGCCAACCCCGCCTTCTAAGAGAGCTATTCTCTTTTCAAAGACGTCGGTGGTCGGATTCATGATTCGGGTATAAATATTCCCGCTTTCTTTTAAAGCAAATAAGTTGGCAGCGTGTTCCGTGTCCCGGAAGGTGTAGGAGGTAGTTTGGTAGATGGGTACAGCCCGGGAACCGGTAACCGGGTCAGGTTCTTGGCCGCCATGGACAGCTAAGGTTTCAAAAGCAAAATTTTTTTCACTCATTCTTATCATCCTTTCTGGGTTTATTAATTAAGATTTTCTAGGTCATAAGGTGTCACTTGGTAGACACAGTAGTTGAGCCAATTGTAATAGAGCAGGTTGGCGTGGCCCCGCCACTTAACCCGTACCCCTTGCTTTGGATCATCGTTGTAAAAATAGTTTTTTGGCGGTTGAATGTCTAAGCCCAAGTTAAGATCCCGTTCATATTCTTTTTGCAGGGTTAAGGGGTCATACTCCGAGTGACCGGTTAAAAAGATTTGCCTGTAATCTTTAGTGACGACGATGGCGGGGCCGGCCTCCCAGGATTCAGCTAACACAATTAACTCCGGGACTTTTTCAACATCCTCCTTTCTGATTTCCGTATGGCGGGAATGGGGAATGTAAAAAACATCGTCAAAACCTCGCAGCAACTCTGAATTTTGAGTAGTTATGTGATGTTTAAAAATGCCAAACATCTTCTGCGGCAGGGGATACTTGGGAATACCGTAATGATGATACAGGCCCGCCTGTGCACCCCAACAGATGTGCATTGTAGAGGTCACATTCGTTTTGGTATAGTCCATGATATCCTGTAACTCTTTCCAGTAATCCACTTCCTCAAAATCCATTTGCTCCACAGGTGCTCCTGTAATGACAAAACCGTCAAATTTTTGATCCTTAATATCATCAAAAACCTGATAAAACTTTAGAAGATGTTCCTGGGCGGTATGCTTGGGCTGGTAGCTCCTGGTGGTAAGCAGTGTTACCTCTATCTGCAAAGGACTGTTACTTAAGAGGCGGATAATCTGAGTTTCCGTTTCTATTTTGTTGGGCATCAGGTTTAAGAGAGCTATTTTCAGAGGGCGGATATCCTGATGGATAGCTCGCATTTCGTCCATTACAAAAATATTTTCCTCTGTTAAGGTTTTCTTAGCTGGTAAATTATCCGGCACAATTACTGGCATTGGGGTTTTCAACTCCTTTCTGGTTAATAAAAAAACCTCTTCCTAAGAAGAGGTTTTGAAAGTTATTTCGCTGCGCTCTTCTTATCTTCCAAGGTTAAACCTTGCTGGAATTAGCACCTTCGTGGATAGACCACTGGGTTGCCGGGTGTCATTGGGCCAGTCCCTCAACCTACTCTTGATAAGAATCACTTGAAAAAGTATTTATTTTTAAGCGCAAGTTTAAAGGCTAAAAGCATTATAGTCAAGTAAAAAAAATATTAACTGCTTCCAGCTTTTGCACATTATGTCGAATAGCCTCATATTATGCAGTAAATAGAGTGAAAGGAGGCATTAACTTGGCAACTGTAAAATTGCCTGAAGTTAAGAGTTTTGGTAGTAAAAATTCATGTGAACAACAACCGGGAACTGTTTTAAGAATTTTCATCCCCGCCGGAGCAGTTATTAATTTGCTAAACCTGATTGAAATTTCTTCACCAAGTGGAATCTGCTTAATCATTAGAATTCCACTCTTGAGCGGAAGCAGCGGGGGTTTAAGTTTGGACGGCATTGTTAATGCTATCAAGGAAGCCGGAGGAACAGTTGAATTTATCTAGAGTAAAAACAAAGACCTTGGGCTGATACCAGCCTAAGGTCTTTGTTTTTGAGGCAGATTAGGTATCCTTAAGCCTTTACCGCCTCCACAATATCCTTCAAGATGTCCGGCTGCCGGTAAACAATATTCCCTACTACGATGGTGTCTGCGTGGCGGGAAAAAAGTTTATGTTTAATTATTATTATTTTAAAAAATCTAATTAATTTTTATCTAAAAAAAAATCAAAATTTTATAAAAAAATACTTGAAAAACGATTTAAAAATAGTTAAGATGTTTATAAAAGGTAAAGCACTTTATAAATATAAAATGCTTTAAATATATTAAAGTACTTTAAAAGAAATGGAGATCGGTAAAGATGGATGTAGGTAGTCGAATTCGTAGAATTAGAATGTCAAAAAAATTAAAGCTTAGCGACGTTGCCAATAAGGTGGGCCTTTCGGTATCTTATTTAAGCCAAATTGAACATGGTAAAGTGGATATATCTTTATCTCATCTTCAAGCAATAGCTAATGCTTTAGAAGCTAATGTAGCAGACTTTTTTACTCAGCCCAAAAGCTCAGACTATTGCATTATCCGTAAAGAGGAAAGGAAGTATTATGTGGATTCAAACGGAATAAGTGAAGCACCACTTTTTACTCACGATGAAAGTCTTTTAGAAACTGCAATAATAAACTTACCTCCCAATACTTGTTGCGATAACAGTTCAATTCATGAAGGGGAAGAGTTTACATTTGTAATATCGGGGAATGTCACTGTGTGGCTTGATAATGAAGAGTTTGATTTAAAAGAAGGAGATATTATTTTTTACAATTCTATGTTGGAGCATCGATGGGAAAATAAATCAACGAGCAATGCTAATCTTTTAGTAGTAAATACGCCAAAAACATTTTAACTTTTAAGATTTCTGGGTGAGTTTTTACTTCTTGTTAGTTTTGCTTAATGCTTTAAAGATTAGTTTAAAAGAAAGGAGGATTGTTCTTAAAGAGTTTCTTATTGGAGCCAAAGCTGTATCTCATTAGAAACAAGTGGAGGGAGGATACTAATGAAAAAAACTATTTCAAAATTTGCAGTCATAACTCTAATTGTTTTGTTAATTGCTTCTTTATTTGTTGGTTGTGGAGATAATCAGCAACCGGAAATTGAATCTTCAGGGACAGAGTCACAGGGTGAGCAAGAAAACGCAGGAACTAAAGAAAAAGAAGTACAAAAAATCGCTCTTCTTTTACCGGGCCCAATTAATGATGCTAGTTGGAACGCAGCAGCTTACGAAGGGCTAATGCGTTTACAAAAGAAAGGATACGAAGTTACATATACGGAAAATGTTCCGGTGCCAAATATTGAAGAGACTTTTAGAAACTATGCCGAGCAAGGATATGATTTAATTATAGGTCATGGTTTTGAATTTGGTGATCCAGCATTAAGGGTTGCAGCCCAATTTCCCGATACCTGGTTTTTCGTAAGCGGTAAAGCTCCTGAAAACGTTAAGCTATTACCAAATGTCGGCTTCGTGGATCAAAGAGAATATGAAGGAGCCTATCTATGTGGTATTTTGGCTGGTATGATGACAAAAACTAACAAGGTCGGATACATAGTTGCTTTAGAAATACCTTCGCAGTTAGCTGATATGGCAGCTTATAAAAAAGCGGTTGAATCAGTTAATCCTCAAGCAGAAGTAATGACAGTCGTTCTAGGTACTTCTGAAGACCCTGCAAAAGGAAAGGAAGCAGCTTCGGCTCAGATAGACAATGGCGCAGACGTCATTATGCATACTGCAAATAGTTCCGGAATTGGTGTTATCGAAGCCTGTAAAGCAAGAAATGTCTATGCGATCGGATACGGTGGCGACCAAAATGAATTAGCACCCGATTTAATTCTTACCAGCATGTATTCAGATATGGCAAGAGTTATTGAAATGCAAGTAGACAAGATCAAAGATGGTACATTTAGTGGAATTTGGAAAGCCGGAGTAGCAGATGGTGTAGTTAATATTGCCCCATATCATAGTTTAGAAAATGTAATACCTGGAGAGGCTAAGCAAAAGGTTGAAGAAGTAAAACAACAAATTATTGACGGAACGTTTGTTGTACCTGAAATATATGAAAGGATTTAAATAAGGGGCTATGTAGAATAGCCCCTTATTTGAAAACGAAGGGTGAGTATTGTGAAAACCATTCTAAAAATGCAGGGGATAACTAAACAATTCGGTGTTTTTAAAGCTAACGATGATATTGATTTGGAAGTTAATGAAGGAGAAATACATGCACTTCTTGGTGAAAATGGTGCTGGCAAAAGTACCTTAATGAATATTTTATATGGTCTGTATAGTCCAACTAGTGGCGAGATATTTATCAAGGGGAAAAAGGTTACTATCGATAGCCCGCTTAAAGCTATTGATCTTGGTATCGGAATGATTCATCAACACTTTATGTTAATACCTGCTTTTACAGTTTTAGAAAATGTAATTCTTGGTTCAGAGCCAACGAAGAGAGCATTTTTAGATTTGCAAGAGGCGAGATCAAGGATAATTGAGTTGGCTAAAAGACACTCACTTCGGGTTGATCCTGATGCAAAAGTATCAAACCTGTCAGTAGGCTTACAACAACAAGTTGAGATTATTAAAGCCTTATATCGAAATGCCGATTTGTTAATTCTAGATGAGCCAACAGGGGTTCTTACGCCACAAGAAAATGTCGAACTATTTGAAACCTTAAGATCATTAGCGAAAAATGGACATTCAATAATTTTCATTTCACATAAGTTGGATGAAGTATTGGAAATAAGTGATAGGGTGTCTGTTTTAAGGCGAGGTAAGAAAATTGCCACCGTAAATACAAAAGACGTTTCAAAACAAGAATTAGCTAGATTAATGGTTGGGCGTGAAGTTGTTTTTAATGTGAATAAAGAACCAGTAGTTCCTGGTAAGGAGCTACTTCAAATAAAGGACTTGCATGTTACAGGAGAACGTTTAGCTTCTACTTTAAAGGGAATTAGTTTCTCGGTGAGAGAAGGAGAAATTGTAGGGGTAGCTGGCGTAGACGGTAATGGGCAAACTGAGCTTATTGAAGCCATAGCAGGGCTTAGAAAGGTTGAGTCAGGACAGATTATTGTAAATGGTGTAGATATTACCAATAAATCACCAAAAGAAATACTAGAACAAAAAGTCTGTTTAATACCTGAGGATCGTAAAGAAGTAGGATCAGTTAATAAATTTAATTTGGCTGAGAACGCTATTTTACGTAATCATTGTAAGAAACCTTTCGCGAATAAGTTATTTATTAATTTTAAAGAAGTAAACAGACACACTGATAATTTAATTAAAGAATATGATATACGTGCTGCTGGAAAAGAAATGCAAGCAAATCTTTTATCTGGTGGAAATTTGCAAAAACTTATTTTAGCGCGTGAAATAAATATGAAACCACAAGTATTGCTTGCAATGCATCCTACAAGGGGTCTTGATGTTGGAGCGATTGAATTTATTCAAAAGAAATTACTTGAGCAACGTAGTAAAGGTATTGGTATTTTACTTGTTTCAACAGAACTTGATGAAATAATGAATTTGTCAGACCGTATTATTGTTATGTGTAATGGCATTATTACTGGAATATTAGAGCAGAAAGATGCAGATATTGAATTGATTGGACGGTTAATGGCAGGAGAAACATTAAGTGAGCTTTATGAGGTGGTTTCATGAATAACGCGACATCAACAATAAAAAAGAATTGGCAAATAATGAAAAAAGAGATTGTAACGATTCTTTTGTCTATTCTTGCTGCTTTTCTTATTACAGGTTTTTTTATTAAAACCATAGGGGCTAGCCCATTACAAGCATTTTTGGCTCTTATATCTGGTATATTCGGCAGAATTTATGGCATTGGCGAAATGTTAGTAAAAGCTACTCCTTTATTAATAATTGGACTTGGTGTAGCCATAGCTTTTAAAGCGGGTTTGACAAACCTAGGTGGAGATGGGCAATTCTACATGGGTGCTTTAGCTGCTGTTTGGGTGGGGACGACGTTTAGTGGAATTCCTGTTTTTATTCATATAGTATTGATAATAATTTCAGCTGCCATAGCTGGTGCAATTTGGGGTGGGATAGCCGGTTTTTTAAAAGCTAAATTGAACACTAATGAAATTATTATGACAATTATGATGAATTATGTTGCTACATACTTTGTTAGTTATTTAGTTCACAATCCACTAAAAGATCCAAATGGCTTTTTACCCCAGACAAGGCAGATTGCAAGTCAGCTTCAACTTCCCCAAATTATTCCAAACACAAGATCAAATCTGGGTATTCTAATAGGACTTGTTTTAGCAGTGGTGGTCTACATTCTACTGTCAAAAACAATATGGGGTTACAGAATTAGAGCAGTAGGCTTTTCCAAGAAGGCATCAGTATATGCGGGAATTAATACCGGTTTATATACAACGGCGGTCATGGCAGTAAGTGGAGCATTTGCAGGCGTAGCTGGAATGGTTGAGGTCTATGGGATCCATTATAGAGTATTAGATGGTATATCTCCTGATTATGGATTTACAGCGATGGTAGTTGCTTTATTAGGTAGACTTCATCCTGCGGGAATAATAATTGCAAGTCTTTTTATGGGATCATTACTTGTTGGGGCTAATTCGATGCAAGTCTCAATGAAAGTACCCTCATCGATTGTTTATATTACACAGAGCTTAGTTATCCTATTAATAATAATCGGACGAAGCCTAGAAGGGAAACGGCAACAAAAAGTGTTACCCTCCAAACTTGTGATTTCTATGAAAGATAAGGAGGGTATTGTAAATGAGTAGTTTTCTTAACCAAGTTTTTCTTGTTACTTTTTTAGCGGCAAGTATTAGAATGGCCGTTCCGATTTTGTTAGCAGCTATAGGAGAAATATTTGCAGAAAGAGCGGGCATTTCAAATATTAATCTAGAAGGTCAAATGTTAGTTGGTGCTTTTGGTGCTTTTCTAGCAACTTATTATACAAACAGCTTGTTACTTGGAACCCTTGCAGGAGCTATTAGCGGTGCGTTACTTGCATTACTACTTGCCTACGTTTGTATTACACTAAAAGTCGACCAAATTATTACAGGCATAACGCTTAATATCTTTGCAACAGGGATAACTAGCTTTATTTACAGAGCACTTTTTGGGGTGACAAGTTTACCTCCGGCCGTCTCAACCTATAAGACCATTTCTATACCAATACTAGGCAAAATACCGTTTCTTGGACCAATATTATTTGAGCAAAACATTTTAGTTTATATAACAGTAATAATTTTTATAATTGCTAACATTCTCCTATTTAAAACGAAGCCTGGATTGCGTATAAGAGCTGCCGGAGAATATCCTAGAGCCGCTGAGACTATGGGGGTAAATATTTTTGAGGTTAGGTACATATCAACAATGATTTGTGGCGCCTTGGCAGGGATAGGTGGAGCATTCTTACCTTTAGGAATTTTAGGTGGATTTGTTGAAAAAATTTCAGCTGGAAGAGGCTTTATAGCCCTAGCAATAGTTATTTTTGGTAAATGGAGTCCCTATAAAGCATTGGGAGCTGGATTGCTCTTTGGTGCTGCTGACGCATTGCAGTTGAGGCTACAGGCAATGGGAATGCAGATGCCGTATCAGTTTTTGCTAATGCTACCTTATCTGTTAACCATATTTGCAATGGTTTTTACAGGCAAGAATACGGTAGGGCCTGCAGCTGTGGGTAAACCGTATGATAGAGAAGAAATTTAATTCAAGATGAGGGAGGTGACAATGACGAGGAGTGGCGCAATCATTGTAAAGTAATAATATTACTTTCAGAATTAATTGTATTATCAGAGCATTTAGAAAGGAGAAGAGAAACATGAGAGATCTGTTTATTAAAAACATTGCTAAGATTGTCAGCGGTGATATTAACAAAGGGGTTATTAAAGGTGCAGATGCAATTGTTGTACGCGATGGTAAAATTGCACAGATTGGAAAAGAATCAGAAGTTGATGCCAGTGGAATTGATACTGTAGTTGATGCTAATGGTCAGGTTGTTATCCCAGGCTTAATTGATGCACATATTCATAATACATTAGACGATTATGCTCCTCAACGTGGTGCAGTAGGTTGCTATGGAGATGCCTTGCTCTATGGCACAACTACTATGATATCCGAAGGAGAACAAGGACCTGGTTATCCAAGATTTTATGATGATCCTATTGGGGTTAAAGCAACAGCCATAATGGCTAAAAGAGTTTTTGATAGATTTAGACCTGGTGGTGCTTTGAAGTTTCATGGCGGAGCTCTTGTTCTCGTACATGGTTTGACTGAAGAAGACTTTAAGGAAATGCATGATGCTGGTGTTTGGCTTATTGCTGAAATTGGTGGAGGAGGTTTGTCAGATCCCAAAGAGGTAGCTCCAATGGTTGAATGGGCTAGAAAATATAACTTTTTTGTGTCAGTACATTTAGCTCCTCCATCTATTCCAGGCTCATCATGGGTTAAAGCAAGAGATATCTTAGAAATTAAACCAGATAAAGTGGCACATACAAATGGTGGATCAACTGCGGTTTCATTTGATAATATTCAATTGCTTATTGATGAAAGTGACATCCCACTAGAACTTGTTGTTAATGGAAACTTTGTAAACTTTAATAAAATACTAAGAATTATGGCTGAAAAAGGACAACTGAATAGATTAATTTTCGGTAGTGACGCACCTACTGGTCAAGCCTCTTTACAGGGTGCAATAAATAGAGCCATCGTAAAGGCAGCATCGTTAAACGGAATTCCAGCAGAAACTGCAATAGCAATCGGTACTGGTAATACTGCAGATCTGTATGGATTGAATACTGGAAAGATTGAAGTTGGACGTGAAGCTGACATTGTAGTAATTGACTGTCCTCCTGGCTCTACAGGAGCTGATGCACTAGATGCAATCGAAAAAGGTGATCCATTCGGTTGTTCATTAGTCATTGTAGATGGTGAAATAGTTGGTTTAAGAGGAAAAGATGGTAGACCAACTGCTAGATATTGTAAAATCAATGGCGAAGACGCTTGCGTATATGGCATCACTGAGCATCTGTTCTTCCCGCCATATTTGGCAAGACACAGAGAATTTGTGACAGGTCACAGAGATTAATTCTTTTTTCTTAACATTCTCTCTTCTTAATAACTAAAAGAAGGAGTGATTTTCACTCCTTCTTTTAGAACAACCTTTGTTTAAATGCTATTAAATAGAAAATAGCGGGGGGCGTTTTTCAATGTCAACATTGTTAATAAAAAATGTAGACAAAATTGTAACAGTTGATTCAGAGGATAGAGTATTAAGCAACCAAAATATACTAATAGAAGATGAAAAAATAAAATATCTAGGACCTGATTATTTTGACGCTGATGAAGTAATTGATGGAAGTGGTTATTTTGTTTATCCAGGGCTTATTAATACGCACCACCATTTATATCAAACATTTACTCGCAATTTACCACAAGTTCAGAGTATGGAACTTTTTGATTGGTTAGTTGCGTTATATGAAATATGGAGAGGTTTAAATCCTGAGATAATTTATTATAGTTCACTTGTAGGCATGGGAGAGCTTTTGAAATACGGATGTACAACCTGCTTTGATCATCACTATGTTTTTCCCAAAGAAAATTCCGATAACTTTATTGATATGCAGTTTGAAGCAGCGGACAAATTAGGCATTCGTTTTCATGCTTCGAGAGGAAGCATGTCGAGGGGGAAAAGCGATGGTGGGCTGCCACCAAATGACTTAGTTCAAACTGTAGATAAGATACTTGATGATAGCATCCGTCTTGTTAAAAAATATCATGACCCTAGTAAATACTCTATGAGGCAAGTTGTTCTTGCACCTTGTTCACCTTTTAGTGTAACGACTGATTTATTAGAAGAATCAGCGAAAATAGCAAGAAAGTTAGGCGTTAGACTGCACACCCATCTAGCTGAAACAAAGGACGAAGAAGCGTATTGTCTAGAAAAACTGAATATGCGTCCCTTAGAATATATGGAATCTGTTGGATGGTTAGGTGAGGATGTTTGGTTTGCCCATGGAATCCACTTCACCGATGATGAAGTAAGAAAACTTGCACGGACTAAAACTGGAGTAGCTCATTGTCCTGTTTCTAATCAAAAATTAGCTTCTGGAGTAGCTAAAGTTCCATTAATGCTTCAAGAGGGTGTTCCTTTAGGATTAGCTGTCGATGGTAGTGCTAGTAATGATTGTTCAAATTTACTTGCAGAATTACGTGCTTCTTATTTGATTCATCGACTCATTTCTAGTTCGCAAGCTCCAAGTGCTTATGAGATTTTAAAAGTTGCTACAAAAGGTGGAGCAATGGTATTAGGAAGAGATGACATTGGTTCTTTAGAAGTAGATAAAGCAGCTGATTTATTTATGATTAATACGAAGCGTATAGAGTTAGCAGGAGCTCATTTAGACCCTAAATCAATGCTAGGTACAGTTGGCTTTAATAGACCTGTAGATTTTACTATTGTAAATGGGAAGATTGTAGTTAAAGATGGCCAACTTTGCAATATAGATGAATATGAAGTTACTGAAAGGGCTAACAAGTTAGTTGAAAAATTAGTAAACCCTTAGAAAGAGGTTGATAACTTGGCTACGAAAATGTTACAAACTCTTACATGGAGGGATGTTGAAGAACTAAACAGGGAAAAGACTTACTGTGTTTTTCCTATTAGTTCTCTTGAACAACATGGAGTGCATTTGCCCGTTGGCACAGATGATTTTATTTTAGAAATTGCTTTGGAAAGTTTGAAGAATGCAAAAATTAACAAGGATTTGCTTATCATGCCTCCTTTAAAATATGGTAAAAGCATAGAACATTTAAATTTTGCAGGTACTGTAACTTTAAAAGCAGAAACTTTAATTGCAATAGTGAAGGATATTTTTGAATCTATGAGCTATAATGGATTTAAAAAATTTATAATTATAAATAGTCATGGTGGCAATACTTTACTTCTCCGTTCTATAGCTCAAGATCTATGTTTTATGTATGATGTAAAAGTTTACAACATAGATCTGTGGTCAAGCAATTTCTTTGATGAAGTTGATTTTATTCAAGCCCCTCTTGAAAGTGAAGTGCATGGCGGCGAAATAGAAACATCTTTATTAATGTTTAAGCACCCTGATATTGTGAAAATCGGAAATTGCTTAGAGGACGAGCTTAAGGCAGTCGTAAACTTTAATGAAAATGATTTTAGTTGGCTGAGTTCAGACTTTTCCAGGTATGGGATAATTGGTGATGCCAGGCTATCTAGTAAAGAAACTGGAGAAAAACTAGTAGCTTATATTGCACAAAAACTAACAAGCCTCATTAATGAAATTGACTAGCTATAATATAATAGCTGCCCATATTGCTTTGGGCAGTTATTATATTATTTATAGGCTTATAAGCCTGTTGAGCACGCAACGCGTGCGAAACAAAAAACCACCCGCTATGCGGGTGCGCGTCGATAGTTATACAAAAAAATCACCTTTCCATTGTAATGTTTGGTGTTCAAGCCACTTTGTAGAACAGAGGAAGGTGATTTTAGTGAAGATAGTAATTCGAACATTTCTTTAAGGGGCAGACAAAAGTTGCAAAAGGCAAAGTGGCCTTAACAGAGTTAAAGCCAACGCTTTTAGACGCTGGCCGGTAACGCGGGCGTATTGTCCTGAGCAAGCCGCTGCTTTACTGGAAGTGTTGATTTTCCTAAGCCTTTACTGCCTCCACAATATCCTTCAAGATGTCCGGCTGCCGGTAAACAATATTCCCTACTACGATGGTGTCTGCATGGCGGGAAAAATCGTAGGCTACTTCAGGGTTGGTGATACCCCCGCCGTAAAAGAGTCGAATATCTTTGGCCTGTTTTTTTACTCTTTTGACCACTTCTAAGGAGCCTAAACTGCCACTGTACTCCAGGTAAAGGATGGGCAGCTTAAGCAGGTGTTGAGCTAAAAGACTGTAGCTCAGGATGTCGGTTATGGATAATTCTGTTTTAGCTGCTGTTTTTTGAGCTGCAGCACAGGCAGGATTAAGGATGATATAACCTTCGGGAAGAAGTATTTTGCCCAGGTCAAGGTTGAATTGTTCGATGAAAGAGCTAAAGGAAGAGAGGGCTTTCTGGTGTGCACCTACCAGCCATTCAACATCCCCGGCGTTTAAAACCACAGGTACCAGGTAGCCGTCAGCTCCAGGCTGGACAGCTTCCTGGTGGGATATTTCGATGAGAACCGGTAAGGCAGTACCTACTACAGTCCTGGTCATCTGGAGTAATTTTGCTGTCTTTTCAGCGGTAATCCCCTGGGTGCCACCGACGACGATTGCATCGGTTCCGCTTTGGAAAACTTTTTCTATGAGAGAAAAGCTATGTTCCCGGTCCGGATCCAGTTTGGTAAGATGTCTCCACTTTTTAAAATCGTCCCGTATCATCTTCGAAGCTCCTTACTGTTAAATTTACAATCACTTAATTTCCGCGCTGAGCCGTTTTTTATACTCTGCCAAGAGCAAATCGACCATCCGGCCGTAACTCTTTACGCCTTCTTTTTGGTTATTGGCCTTTAAATAATAATTATTGACTTTAGTTGAAAATTCCTGTAACCATCCCCGGTGCTTGCTGGAAAAGCGGCTCAGTTCTATTAAGTCTCGCTTAACTCCCGGACTGTAATTAGCTTTTAATTTACCGGCCGCCTGAGGATCTTCTGCTTGCAGGGCGTTCATGCTGTGAATTAAAGCCAGTAAACTTCCTGAATACTGGAAATCAGGGTCCGGGTGGTACTGGCAGACCAGGTAGGCCAGATAGTTAGCTTCGTCTTCCCTGGCAAAGCCTCGCTGGTGGGCCATTTCGTGACAGACAGTGGAGGGAAGCTGGCTGGCCGGTATGGCAATATTAACATTGGCTTCAGCTGTGTAAGGAAAGTAGACCCCCCAGATGCCCAAATAAGACATGGCTTTGGAAAGCACAACCGGCTTAGGCTGCCCGTAAACGCCCTTTAACTGGGGATAATCTCGGGCCGCCCGATCATAACCCAATTTGGCCCGGCCTAATACATCAGCTGGTGACGGGATTTTCATAAAACCAAAGCTATCTTCTTCCACCAAAGTACGGAGTTCATTGGCCTTTTCAATCAGGTAGGCACATAGCCCCTCAAGTTCAGCCCCATTAGCTGGAGCTACTTCCATGCCTACAATTTGACTCAGGGGCAGGCGGTGATAATTAAGTCCCCACAGGCCTAAAAAGAGTGCAGACAAACCAACAATTGCGATAAAAGTTTTGCCCAGCAGGTTGACAATTTCCAAAAAGGATATTGGGTTGGTCAAAAGTCTGGCAGCCCACCTGGTTAGCTTATAGACCAGCAGCAAAAAACCGCCAACCACTATCAACTCAGCAAGGGAAAAGGGTAAAACTCCCGTAACCTGACTGATTTTTGAAGCCAAGACTGGATATATTTTTTGGGCGTAATGGTATTCAACTAAGCTTGAAATCATATTTATCATCTTTCCAGGATTTTTCATTTTTTACTATTGTAACAAATTTCCCTGGCTGCCTACCAGCATAAGCTTGTCGCTTTTTTCGTAAACTGCAAAATAAAAAAGAGTCCGATTGTTTGAAACCGGACTCCTTACTTAAAACTTTAATAAATATTTACACTCCTGGTGGCCGGGTTCCATTCAACGGTCCGTCCAAAGTATTCTCCGATGTACCTTAAAGGGATCATGGTTCGACCGTTCTTCAGGACGGGAGTTGTGTCCATCAGGCTTTCGCTGCCGTTAAGTAAAACCTTTTTACTGGCTAAGGTCATGTGGATGTTTAAGTTTCCCTTGCTGACCGTAATCGACTTGCTGCCTGAATCATAGTTGACCGTTGCACCTAAGGCTTCACCGATAGCCCGTAAGGGCACTAAAACCCGGTTATCGGCGTTGAGGTAAGGTGGTACATCGGTGGATATTAATTCTCCGTTCAGGTAAATGGGAATGCCTGTAACATTGCTTACTTCCCTGGGAATATTATCATAGATTAAATACTTGGCCCTTTCTTTTTTAAACTGGGCTAATGCAGAGGCGTACTGGGCCTCAATCTGCTGAGGAGTCAGGTTTTGCTCAAGCCACTTGCCCATTTTATCGGTACCCATAATCTTATCAAACATTATTATGGTTTTGCCGCTTTTGGGAACGGTAAACTGACTTAATGAGCGGGCATAAGCTAAAGCGTAAATGCCTGTCTTAGCCGGATTGAATGTACGGGGATTAGTAATTTTTAAGCGTACTCCACCGGCTTGTCCCTGCATTTCGGGAATAAATTCCACTCCGGGAAGGCCCGCTTCATTTAACAGTTTGGCAAATTTTTCGGCGTCAATGCCTTTACCGCCAATCCATTTAAATTTATCAGCCTGGTAGATTCCCGTTCCTTCGCCTAAACCGGTGGCCATGTAACCTCTGACCGAAGCCAGATCAGGAATGTTAGGCGAAGTGGCTACCCACTTCAGTCCCGTATCTTCATAAATCATCTGGCGCGTATAGCCTTCCATGGGAATAACCTTTAAATTAGCCCCAATTTTTCGGTTAAAGTAGAGGGCCAGTTCACCTACCGTCATGCCATGGGCCATAGGTAAGTTATCAACACCTACAAAACTGATATAAGGATCTTCCAAAACGGGTCCTTCGACAATTTCTCCGCCTAGGGGGTTGGGACGGTCTAAAACAATGATCTGTTTACCGTATTTGGCAGCAGCCACCATGCAATAGTTGAGGGTGGAAATGTAAGTATAAGTCCTGGCACCGATATCCTGGATATCAAAGATCAGCAGGTCTACATTTTTCAGCATATCTGCGCTGGGCATCCTGGTTTCTCCATACAAACTGTAGACAGGGATCTTCAAGGTGGGGTGAGTATAGGATTTGACATACTCTCCGGCTTTAGCTTTCCCGTCTATGCCGTGTTCAGGTCCATAGAGGGCAACAAGTTTCCAAGCTTTACTGCCGGCTAAGAGGTCAACAGTGCTCCGGCCCTGGCTGTCTACTCCGCTCTGGTTGGTTATCAGTCCAATCCTTTTGCCTTTTAGCAGGTCTTGAAACTTGGTCAGGAGAACTTCATTACCCAGCTTAAAAGAAGGGTTTTCCGCGTAGCTTAAAGGCGTTGAGCTTGAGAATACCAGAAGTATTGCAAGAATAAATCCGACTATTTTTTTCATGACATTTCTCCTTCTAAAAAAATCTATCTTTGCTTATTCGGGAAAAGTAGCAGAAATCCTGTTAGTAAAACATGTAAGTAGAAAAATGAAAAATGCAGAGTGCCGGGCGCATATGGGGAGCCTTTCTTTTCACCTGGAAAAAGGGTTAGACCCGGGAAAGAGCGAATTTTAATCTTAATTAAATAGAAGAAGAGTGAGGAGAAACAATGAGAAATTTCAGTTTTGTCCATTGTGCCGATCTTCACCTGGGCTGTCAGCAATTTAACGAAGATGAACGGTGGGAGGACTTTGGCAAGGCTTTTGGGCAAGTGGTTGATTATGCCCTGGCCAACCGGGTTGATTATGTCCTGATTGCCGGAGACCTTTTTCACCAGCGCTCCATCAGCGCCCCAACCTTAAGTCAAGCCATCTTTTACCTTTCTAAATTGAAAGACGCCGGCATCAAAGTCATTGCCATTGAAGGAAATCACGATAAAGCTTTTTATTTGGATAAAGATTCCTGGATGAGTTTTTTACATGACCAGGGTTATTTTATCTTGCTTAAGCCAACCTTGGGCCCTGAAGGACTTGAACTTAATCTTTATGACGGGGAAAAGGGATCAGTGCTTAAAGAACCCGGAGTGAGATTTGTTGGACTGGGCTATTTAGGTGCTACCACTAAGCAGCGTCTAGGAGAGCTAAAAGGACTCTTAGAGCCGGTTGACGATTTTTCTGTTGTTTTAGTCCATGCCGGGGTGGATAAGCTTTTAGGACAAGACCTGGCCGGAGTCAGGGGAGAAGTCTTTGAAGAACTGGCAGGTCTGGTCGACTATTTTGCTCTGGGCCATATCCATAGCCGGCAGGAACTAGGAAATTTGTGCTACAACCCGGGAGCTCCTGAATGTGTCCATTTAGGCGAAGAAAAATCCGGTTGTGAGAAAGGCTTTTATCATGTAACTGTGCGGGGGAAAAGCAAGGAAGTTAAATTTATCCCCAGCAAGCGCCGCCCGGTTTACCGCTTTAGCCTTGATCTAAGCGGCTTAGCCGAGCCTTCCCAGGTAAACCAGAGAGTTTTTACCTTATTAAAAGCCAAGGGTTGGGAATTTGACCCAAAGCCGATCTTGCAAGTCAACCTTTATGGTACGGTTCATTTCAGTTCCTATGCCATAGACGTTAAAGCGTTGGAAACTGAGCTGAAAAGGGAATTTAACTGCCTGGCGGTGGAGGTGCTTAACAATACCAATTTACCGGCTTTAGTCGGTGAACAGGAAGCTTTAAGCTTTGACCGCACTGCCATTGAAAGGCACGTCTTGGGCGAAATGCTCGAACTGGAAAAGCCGGAATTGAAAGCTTATCTTCCTGAGCTGGTTGAGCTGATTTTGGAAGTAAAGCGGGATGTCTTAGCAGGAGCGGAAGAAGCGGAAATTATCACCAGGCTGGAAGAAATGACGGAAAAATTGCCTCAAACAGAATTAACTGAGAAAGCAGGTGATGATGGTGAAGCTTAAAAGCCTTCGACTGAAAAACATTAAAAGCTATGAAGATGAGACCATTACTTTTTATGATGGAGTAAACTTTATTTCGGGAATTAACGGGGCGGGCAAATCTACCATCATCGAAAGCATCGGCTATGCTTTGTTTGATGCCAAGCCTGGAGTTCTGAATGAATTTGTCCGTTATGGGGCTAAAACGGGGGTCATAACCCTGGAGTTTGAAGCAGCCGATGAAAGGCTGTACAGGATTGTGCGTAAAGTAGGCAATGTTTCTTCCTGGGTGGTTTACGACGGGGAAAGCGGTCAGGAAATTGACCTCCATGGAGCAGCTGATATTAAACCCTGGCTGAAAAACATTTTAGGCTTGGAACAAGACCAGGATTTGGCCCAGCTCTTTACCGACGTAGTGGGGGTAAGCCAGGGTACCTTTACAGCGCCCTTCTTAGACAGGCCAGCCGACCGGAAACAAAAGTTTAACCGGATGCTCCAGGTTGAATCCTACAACGAAGCTTATCTAAAGACCAGAGAGGTAAACTCTTTTTTACAGGATAAAGTAAAAGAAGAAGAAAATAAAAGAGAACGTTTGCTGGGACAAATAGAAGGCTACGAAGAGTGTATAGCGGAAACGACCCAACTGCAGGCTGAACTGGCAGACCTGCAAGCTCAAACTGAAGCCCGGCAAAGTCTTTTTAATGAGAAACTAAAAGAGCGAGATCGTTTGCGCTGTCTCAAAGATCAAATCCAGCAGTTAAGTCAGAGCTTATCGGTCCTACAAGTTGAGTTGAAAAATTTAAGCGAGCAAAGAGCGGAATGCCTGCAAAACTTAAGCCGGTCAAGGGAAGCTGCTAGGATTGCCGACCAGGCTAAAGCAGGGTATGAGCAGTATGTAGCTTTGCAAAAAATTTTAATCGAACTTGAGCAAAAGAGCAGGGAAAAAGCCAGGCTGGAACGGCAATACAGCGAGCTGTTAACCCAACTGAACGGGGCTAAAGCAGAATACGATACCCTGGAAAGTACGCTAAAGGAACAAAACGTTAAAAACCTGGAACAGCTAAATGCCTGTAAAGAACGCTTAGACGAGTTACAGGCGAAAATAGAAGCTCAGCAAGGGGAGTGGACCAGGCTGGAAGCTTTGAGCCAAAATGTGCAGAAATTGTGGGCGGAAATAAAAAACAGCCAGCAAGGCCCCCAGCTGTTAGATGTCCTGAGCAACCGGGTACAAAACGGTTTGGAAAAGTGGCGGGATTTAAAAACTGAGTTGGAAAATTCAGAGCGAGAATTACGGGAGTCTGCCAATTTAGAGCAGCAAGCTCAGGAGATTAAAAAGATTCAGGAAGAATTGCAAAAGGCTAAAATGGAGCTTGCAGCTTTATGGGAAAAAGCCCGTTCCTTAAGAGAAAGCAAGGAACAGGTCCAAGACGGCCTATGCCCTCATCTCCATGAGCCCTGCCGCAATGTTCAGGGAAATTTAGCCGACTATTTTGCCAAGAAGTTGGAGGAAACTTCCCAAGAAGTTGCTGACGCGGAAAAGAAGGTAGCCTACCTGGAAAAAGTCTACCAGGAAGGAGAAAATGTTTTTCAGCAGCTCCAGGCTCTGGAATTAGAGCGGGAAAGGCTGGCAGCTAATCTAACTAAAGAGGAAAGTTACCGCCAAACCTTTAAGAAAATCTGGCTGGAATCCCTGCAACCGGACTTGATGAATCACTCGACTAAGTTATTAGAAGCAAGCAAAACCTTGTTAGATTTGCAACAGAAAGCTTCTGGGGAAAGTACCCTGACTTTGCCGCCTGAATTATCTACCGCCCAGGAAAAACTGCTTTCTGCATGGCGGGAATATCGAACTGGCTTTCATTTAGAAGACGGCTTTAGCCTTCAGGCAGCTGAAGAGTTACTGAATTGGCTTGTATCTTTAAGCAACGCCGGCAAAGCCTGGCAAATTGCTGTAGGGCAGTTCTCTGACCAGGTCAGGGATAGAGTTCTGGCAATTAAAAATACAGAGTTAAATAAGCTAAATGAGCTTATGGTAGAGCAGAGAAATTTAGCCCAACAAGCCACTGAATTAGAGCGCCTGCAGGAAGAACTCAAGGCTAAAGTTAAGACTTTGAACCAGAAAAAGGCAGCGATTGGTAAAATGGAAGAGCAAGCCCTGGCCTATAAAAAGCTCCTGCAACAATTTGACTCAGTGGAGCAGCGACTGGAAAAAACCAGAGAAGATCTTTCCGGCCTGGAGGAAAGCTATCGTACTTTTCTTAAGTATCAGGAAGAGGCACAGAAGGTTACCGATTTGGAAAAGAAACTGACCCAACTTAACCAACTGAAGGAAGAAAAGCTGGCCGGTGAGAAAACGCTGCAGGCCAAATTAGAAGAGTTCAGGCAGGCTTATTCGTCTGATAAGTTAAACAGCATAGAAGAAGAAGTGGAAAGAGAACGGGAGGAATTGAGCAAGGCGGAAGCTTATCTGAAAAGCAAAAGAGAAAAGCTCAAGGAATTACAGAAAAAATTGGAGAGCATGGAAGAAATCCGCAAGCAAATCGCTCTCCTTGATCAAAAGTTGGCCAAATATGGGCGAGTAAAGGAGCTTCTTGATTATATCCGCAGTGTTTTTAACCGGGCCGGTGAAAAGGTTGCAACTGTCTACCGGGAGTACCTGGCCCAGGAAGCGAGCCGGATTTACCGGGAAGTGTCCAGGGAAAATGTAGCTTTAGAGTGGCAACAGGATTACGAAGTAGTCCTGGTTGATCAGGTGGGTAACCGAAAAAGAGAAAGGTGCTTCAGACAACTGTCCGGCGGTGAACAGATGACAGCTGCTTTGGCCGTTAGACTGGCCCTTTTAAAACAGCTGTCTGGAATTAATGTAGGCTTTTTTGACGAACCTACCACTAACCTGGACGGCGAGCGTAGAAGTCATTTAGCCAGTGTCATCCCTCAGATCACCCAATCTTTTGACCAGCTCTTTATCATCAGCCATGACGATTCCTTTGACGCCATGACTGATAACGTGATTGAATTAAGTAAGGATACGGGAGCAGGAACAAAGCTAAAGCAAATTTCCTAAAAATAAACGCCTGAGGCTTGACCCTCAGGCGTTAAATTATTTGATGGGATAAGACGATATCTGGCTTAAAAGCAGCTTATAGAGTTTGAGCACGATGTTTAAACTGATGATTTTAATGGGAATTAAAATTACTTCCTTAACTATCCTGGCCGGCAAGATCACCAGGAAGGCTTGACCATACAAGACTTGCAGGAAATAGGTGTCTAAAGTTGTTACGAACAAGGAAGTAAGTGCAACTGCGAGGGATATTCTGAAAAGAGCTGCCTTTTCGCTTTTGCCTCCTAAAAATCTGTAGATCAGGACAGGTAAGGCTCCGCTTAAAGCCGTGGTTAAGGTAAAGCCGGGGAAATAAGGTCCGTAGGCGTAAAATTTAACCACATAACCTAAAATGTCCGAAAGAGCACCTACCAGAGCCCCTGCTAAGGGACCGAAAACAAAGCCGGCTATCATAATGGGTAAGTAGGAGAAGGTTATCTTCAGACCGTTAATACCGGCGATAGGAAGCATTACTCCTAACATGCTTAAAATGACTGCCATGGCCAAAAGTAAAGCCAGTTGGGTAAGTACATGAGTTTTATTTAACATATCAATCACCTTTATTTTATCATAGTTTTGTTCAGCCAGTTAAAACCAGTTAAAACGGATAATATAAAAACCTCCTTTCCCTCTTATTCGGCGCATGCCGCATAAGAGAGAAAGAAGGTTCCTCCCTTAATGCAACAGCGGACGCAGTATACTACCGCAAACAACTAATGTTGTTTTTCGTCCAAGGGCAACTTCCCATCCCTTGGCACTTAACGCAGTATACTTACTCTGTTTAACTATGTTTAACTTTTTTAACTTTCATTGTTAGTATAAACAATTAAACTTAAAATGTATATACTATTTTGTAGTTATTATTTATTTTTTAGGAGTGGATTTATGGCAAAGTTTGAACTAATCGCTACTGCAACCTTCGGACTAGAGGCCGTAGTAGCACGGGAACTAAAAGATTTGGGCTATACCGAACAAAAGGTGGAAAACGGAAAAGTCACTTTTTGGGGAGAAGAAAAGGATATCTGCCGGACTAACCTTTGGCTGCGTTCAGCTGACCGAGTCCTGGTCAAAATGGGTGAGTTTAAAGCCCTTACTTTTGAAGAGCTATTTGAACAGACTAAAGCTTTAAACTGGCCGGATTGGATTCCTTTAGATGGGAATTTTCCTGTGGAGGGCAAATCAGTACGCTCTAAGCTGTTCAGTGTTCCTGACTGCCAGGCTATTGTAAAAAAGGCTGTAGTGGAAAAGATGAAGCAAAAATATAAGCAAGAGTGGTTTAGTGAAACCGGACCCCGTTACCGGATTGAAGTTGGACTGCTCAAAGATATAGCTACTTTAACCATAGACACGACCGGGCCGGGCTTACATAAAAGAGGCTACCGCAAACTGGTCAGTGAAGCGCCCTTAAAAGAAACCCTGGCGGCAGCAATGATAAACTTAAGCTATTGGAATTGGGAGCGGGTTTTGGCCGACCCCCTCTGTGGTTCGGGAACGATTCCCATTGAGGCAGCCTTAATTGGCCTGAACATAGCGCCGGGATTAAAAAGAAATTTTGTCTCGGAGGAGTGGACAAGGATTCCTAAAAGACTATGGGAGGAAGCACGTATAGAAGCTCAGGATGCTGTCCAAAGGGACAGAAAACTTGAAATCTTGGCTTCAGACGTTGACGGAGATGTACTAAAGATGGCCCGCTATCATGCAGAACAGGCAGGAGTAGAAGAGCAGATTAAGTTTCAAAAGTTACCGGTTTCCGAGTTTCGTTCCCGCAAAAAATATGGCTGTATTATTACCAACCCACCTTACGGTGAACGCCTGGGAGAAGCTAAAGAGGTTGAAGAATTGTACAGGCAAATGGGAAAAGCTTTTAAGGATTTAGATACCTGGTCTTTTTATGTCCTCACTTCCCATCCGCGCTTTGAACAGCTTTTCGGCCGGAAAGCCGACAAAAGACGTAAACTGTATAACGGCCGCATCGAGTGCCAGTATTATCAATATTATGGGCCAAGGCCGCCCAAAAGAGAGGAAGACTGATTGACGGTTACTTTTTTCCTCTAAATGCCAGTCGTTAGTTTTTTAAAAAAACATGCTTGGTCTTAAGTTACGGGGCAGTTTGTTGCTGCCCCGTTCATTTACTAAGACTTTTCAATTAGAAATCTAATGTTAATCAGAATTTAGTTAAACTTAAAGCTAAAAACTTATAACTCAAAACTCTTATCTTTTATCTTTTCACTCTTAACTTCCTCCCTTTCCTGCAGGATTTTATTTGCTAATTTATAGAATTAACGTCCAATTAAATAATTTGGAGGGGTTAACGGTGGGAGTAAGAGGTAAAGTAGCTATAGTTTCAGGGGCAACTTCGGGCATAGGGAGAGCAACTGCCCTTGCTTTTGCCGAAGCAGGGGCCAAGGTGGTGGCAACCGGAAGAAGTCTGTCCAGGGGGGACAGTTTGCTTGCCGAAATGAGGAAACTTTCCGGTCAGGATCACCTCTTTGTGCCGGCTGATGTTACCAGGCATGAGGAAATAAAAAATGTGGTAGATACCGCCCTTAATGAATACGGGATCATTGATATTCTCATCAATAATGCCGGTATTGCTCCCCAAGGTACGGTGGAAACTTTAACAGAAGAGGTATGGGACCGGGCTTTTGCCGTCAATGTCAAAAGTATGTTCCTGTTTAGCAAGTATGTTGTTCCTGTTATGCGCAAAAACGGTGGAGGAAGTATTGTCAATATCGGCTCTACGGCCGGAACGGTAGGAGCCAGGAACCTCCATGCCTATAGTGCCAGCAAAGGCGCAGTCATTCAGTTAAGTAAAAGCATGGCCGCAGAATACGGCAAAGATCGGATCAGGGTCAATGCCCTTTGTCCTGGTGGGACTTTGACAGGGATGATGGAAGAACTGGAAGGACAAGAAGGCTTGCAAAAGTTTGCGACTTTGTTTCCTTTGGGCAGGTTGGCCAGACCGGAAGAAATAGCTCAAGTTGCCTTATTTTTAGCCGGTGATGAGGCAAGTTTCATTACCGGTGGGGTAATTTTAGCTGACGGTGGGTTTACGGCGGTATAACATAGCAAATTGTTTAATAGTAATGATTAAAATTACAAAATAAACAAGGAATGTTTCGAAAAAACTCGAATATTATCGAACAGTAGCAAAAAGACTATCAATATTCTTTAAAGGATAGGGAGTACTGAACCATGTTAAGCTTGAAAAAGAAGACCAATACATCAGAAAGAAAAGCTTTAGTAGACCAAGAAGAACTGGAAGATTTTTTGGCAGCTCTGGAGCAATTGGCCGGAGGTGATTACGTACTTACTTTAAAAAAGTATAACGATCCTTTACTTGCCCAAGGAGCGGCATGGCTGGAAGACGTAGCTACAAATGTAACCAATACTTATCAGGAGTTTGTCTTAAGAATAACTCGTTTAGTTTCTTTTCTGATTAATATTGACTATAATCAGATGAGAATCATTGCGGAAAAATCTAAGCAACAGACCGAAAGCACGGAGATGGTCGCCGCTACCTCTGAAGAAATGCTGGCTTCCGTGTCAGAAGTTATGGAAAAGATGCAAGTGGTAGCTGAGCAGGCTCAAACAGCTTCCAACAATGCCCAGAGCAGTACGGATCAGGTTGAACAGAGCACTGCCCAATTGCAACAAGCTGCTGAGAGGTTTCAGGCCTTAACTGTCAAGATCAACGAGCTGATGAACGGAATGAAAGACGTTAAAGACGTCATTGAGTTCATTAAAAATGTGGCTGGACAAACTAATCTGCTGGCTTTAAATGCCGCCATTGAAGCGGCCAGAGCAGGAGAAGCCGGGCGGGGTTTTGCTGTGGTAGCTGAAGAAGTCCGCAAACTATCTATTAATACCTCTACCTCCGTTGAACAAATAACCGCTAATATGGAACGCTTAGATGCAGAGTTTACTAAGATGGTAGAGGAATTGAATTTAGTAGCAAAACAGATTAAGGACAGTATGGAAAAAGTCTCTCAGATCAACCAATTAATTGAAGGTATTAAACATTCCGTTCTTAATCTTACGGAAAACTTTGACCAGGTAGCAACCATTACCGAAGAGCAGTCAACGGCCATGCAGAACATTGCCGAAGCAACAAACCAGGTCGCTGAAATAGCTTCTCACAATTCAAGCAGAATAACGACAATCGGCAATGATATTTATGAGTTGGGGTCCTTTGCTGAAACTTTACGCAACGACTTGTTAAAAAACCACTTTTCTCTAAGTAATAAACATACCTTGGAACTGGCAAAGACCGATCATCTGCTCTGGAAGTGGCGTATTTATAACATGTTTAAAGGTTTAGAACATATTGAGCCTGAAAAAGTGGCTTCTCACTTTGACTGTAGGTTGGGAAAGTGGTATTATGGAGATGCCCAGAGGGTATATAAAGATTCCAATATATTTGTTCAAATAGAAAGACCTCACCAAGCTGTTCACCAGGCTGCCAAAGCAGCCGCAGAAGCCTATAATCGAGGGGATCTGGAACAAGCAAAAGCGGCTTTAGAAGATCTGGAAAAGGCTTCTGAAGAAGTGATTAAGTTGCTTGATCAATTAATAGCCAAAGAATAACAGTTTTATTCATAGCAGGCTAAGAGTAGGTTAAGCCTGCTTTTTCTTTACAAATTAAAAAAAGAATATTTTTAAAACTGGCAAGACTTTGACTTTCTTTGGGCAGCAAATAACTTTTCAAGGTTAGATCCGGTTAGTTTCAAGCTAGAGCTAATAGGAAATAATATAATGTGAAAATATTTTGGGGGAATTAGAATGAAATTAGCTATCGTCACTGACAGCACTTGTGACCTTGCACCGGAATTTTTGCGACAACATGATATTTATGTCCTGCCGCTGAAAGTAATCTATGGTGATAAGGAATATTTTGATGGGATAGACATTACAGCTGAGGAAATATATCGCCGTTTTCCTGAGGAAATACCGACCACCTCCATGCCAGGACTGGGGGAAGTGATGGGGCTGTTCCGGGAACTTGCTTCTAAAGGTTATGACCATGTTATTTGCCTGCATATTTCCAGCGGCTTGAGTGGAACTTTTAATGTGGTAAAAATGGCAGCCGAGTCATTTCCTGAACTGAATATTGAAGTAATCGATTCAAAGGCTCTCTCCTTAGGTCTCGGTTTTTTGGTACTCAAAGCTATAGAACTAAAAAATCTGGGTGTGAAGTTTAGTGAGTTGGTTAAGCAGGTTGAAGAAGCTAGAAAAAGGACTAAGATATTTTTTGTAATTAAAACTTTAGAATACTTGAAAAAAGGTGGACGTATCGGTGTTATCACTGCTTCCCTTGGTGAGCTGTTAGACATTAAACCAATTGTTTCCATCAATGAAGAAGGTAAATATTATACTTATGCTAAAGCTCGGGGCAGAAAAAAATCAATTGACAAATTGTTTGAGATTTTTCAGGAATTAACTTCCGGGAAAAAGATAACTCTGGCCGTAATGCATGGGGATGCAGAGGAAGAGTGTCAAAACTTTTTAAGCCGGATCCTTCAGAGTTCTAATGCGATCATTACTAACTACTATACAGGGCAAATAGGTCCAGGTATGGCGGTACACAGCGGCCCCGGACTGCTTGGCTTTGCTTTTCTGGAATGATTGATCTTACAAAACCCGTTTATAACAGGTTCAGATTGAAGACAAACTCCTGGTTTTAAAAATCAGGAGTTTTGTTTTTCCTAAGCATAAGCAACAAAATGATTGCTAATAAATCTAGAATGGCAAGTAGATAAGGAGAGCTTGTCCCTGGCGTTACATAGCTATTTACTATGATATTGTGTTTCCCGTCTACTGTCCTGTGGCCTAAGTAAAGAAGGGGAAAATATAAATATTTTTTTGAAAGAGATATTCTGATCTTCCTTTTAGCGAATAAACATGGTTATTAGAAAGGGGGGAGAGATTGTTACAGCAAAGTTGTATTCTTAACATGAAATTAAGGGGAGGTTTGGAAAAATGCAGGTTCCGTCAGGATTATCGCTACTGGGGGTTAATATGCTTTTTGTCGCGTTCGTGCTCTATATTATCGCTTTAAACCTGCAGGGAAAAGTTGGCGCAAAAGAGACAGCGGTTATGTGCATTATGACAGGAGGAATTAATGTACTTAGTGCTTTCTACAACGGTTTTATCCTAGGCGATACAGGTACTATGGCAGGCAATTTATTATTTGGTTGTACTTACATATTTTTTGCAATGGATATCTTGATGAACTCTGAAACTTTTACTGGGCTTGGCAATTATGCTTTGTGTGTAGTCCTTGCTTGTATACCATTCATAGTTGTGAACTTATCAGTTGGAGATGGGATATTAGCCTTTTTTTGGATCTTGTGGGGGCAACTTTGGGGGGCTTTTTGGGTCGCTAACGGTTTAAAAAAAGATATAAGTGCATTTGTGGCGATTGATACTTATATAGTGGCAATAATTAATTTTATTGGTGCAATTGGGTATTTGTTTGGTTGGATTTCCTAGAGATTGCTTCTATATAAATATTAAAAGGAGGCTTAATAATGTTAGATGAAAGAATTAAAAATGACATTATTACGGAAGTTGAAAACCTTAAAGATGAACTAATAAAGTTGGTTGTTGATACAGTTAGGATTCCAAGTATTAATCCTACATATCCTGGTATTGTGCGGGAAGAAGTTTTAGGTGGTGAATCTAAAGTCTGTGAGTATCTAAAACCAGTTATGGAGTCAATTGGCTTAGAAACCGATTTATGGGAAGAAGAAAAGGGACGCGCTAACTTAGTAGGTACTTATAAAGGTACCGGAGGGGGGAGATCGCTAATATTTAATGGTCACGTGGACGTTGTCCCTCCCGGACCTGAAGATAATTGGACAATGGCTGGACCTTGGAGCGGAAAAATCGCTGACGGAAAGATATGGGGAAGAGGTTCCTGTGATATGAAAGGAGGAAACGCTGCAGCGATAATAGCTCTTAAAGCTCTCCTTAAGGCTGGTTACAAGCCTAAAGGGGATATATTCCTGGAAAATGTTGTCGGAGAAGAAATGATGAATACAGAGGCAGGAACCGGAGCCACAATCAAAAGAGGCTATAAGGCAGATGCAGCTATAGTAGTCGAACCGTCAGGTCCTCCGTACCGCCTAGGTATTATTCCTGCTTCCCCCGGAGTGTTTTATATGGTCTGCACAATAAAAGGTAAAGCAGTTCATGCATCGATGCGTGACGAGCTAATCAGACCGGGTGGCGGTGGTGCCAATGTAGGGGTGTCTTCAATCGATAAAGCATTTATTATTTATGAGGGCCTTAAAAAGCTAGAGGAAGAGTGGGGACAGACTAAGAGTCATCCAATGTTTACACGTCCAGGACACTTTACTTTGCATCCAGGTGTTATCACGGGTGGACCAAGTGGAGCATTTGTAATTTCAGAGGAAAGCCAAATCGCATATTCTATTTGGCATTCACCTTATGATTCAGAAGAAGAGGTTAAAAAGGAAGTTGAGGACCAAATCTTTCGCTTTGCACAAACCGACCCTTGGTTGAGGGATAACCCTCCAAAAGTAGAATGGCTCTTATGGTGGCCTCCGTATGATGTTCCGGCTGATGCTCCTATCTGTAAAGCTGTCGCTACCGCTTATGAGGGTGTATTCAATCAGGCTCCCCAATATTATGGCTTTGCAGCAGTGGATGACGCGGCTTTTCTAAATAGAGCAGGCATTCCAGCTATAACCATAGGGCCTGGTAATCTGCAAGTTGCCCATGCGCCTAATGAGTATGTTGAAATTTCTGAGTTAATAGATGCAGCTAAAATTTACGCTCTTACTATCGCTGAATGGTGTGGCATATAAAATGACCACGTTATATTGATTGAGGATTTCTTTAGATGAGATTCCTGATGCTATGAAGATTTATGCGCTAGCAATAATGGATTGGCTTGGCTACGAGTAAAAATATGTATAGTAAAAAGGTATAGGGTATATGATATCCTATACCTTTTTATATTTATAGGCTTATAAGCCTGTTGAGCACGCAACGCGTGCGAAACAAAAAACCACCCGCTATGCGGGTGCGCGTCGAT
>ENA-OWPA01000246-OWPA01000246.1-bioreactor-metagenome-genome-assembly--contig:-NODE-246-length-93767-cov-10.856826_pt1 | contig 93767 bp, 93 predicted proteins | sample MGYA00238139_ERZ651803 | MGnify/ENA primary metagenome ERZ651803 (study PRJEB26909, sample SAMN07631231) | bioreactor metagenome | isolation source: Switchgrass digestor | place: USA: Dartmouth... | reverse complement strand
CTTCCCATAAAAAATACCTCCAAGTAGATAATCTAATTTTAATTAATTAGTTTGTCTACTTTGGAAGTATCATATCAGAAGCTCAATCCTACCCCAACTATTGACAAAGAGCCAAAATTTTAAAAGGGAAATAGGTTAAATTACTTGATTATTAATAAATTAACCCATTCCCCATAATATTATTACGAAATAACTATTTTATTTGATAAAAGACAAAATCATCAGTAAAAAACTTATTAATTAAATTTCAATTATTCTTCTTGCTGTAACATATCTTTTTCCATAATAATCAGAATTTATGTCATCAATTTTAACTTTTTTTGCCCCTGTAGAAGCATGTATCATTTTACCGTCACCTATATACAACCCTACATGAGATATACCATTACCACTAGTATTAAAAAATACTAAATCTCCAACTGCTAAATCTTCTTTTTCTACATACGTACCAACTCCAGCTTGTTGACTTGATGAACGAGGTAATTCAACTCCTATTTGTAAGAAAGTAGCATATATCAAGCCAGAGCAATCATATCCTTTCCTTCCTATGTCTGCATAAACATAAGGCTTTCCAATGGAATTGTATGCATATTTTATTACTGTAGCTATATCAGAAAAACTTCTTCTATTAAAAGAAGCCCTTGAAACTTGCAGATTTTCTTCTTTAAATGAAACTAGCAAAGGATTAACATAAAACTCATTTCCTTCCTCATCTAATATAATATACTGGTTATCTTTAAAATCCTTTATGTACAATGTATCTGCCTTTTGAATATGTAAATACTTATTATCATTATTCTTAACAGCAATAGTTGCAGTAGCAATTCCTTGTGTAATATTCTCTTTTTCTATATAGTTCTCAGCAATTAATTCAATAGGAACATATCCTATATTTTTCTTTCCTTCTGTATAAAATAGTCCAAACTTTCCATCTAATTCATCTAAATACAAAACTTCATTTAATTCCAATTTTTTTACTACCTTGGAGTTTATATTTGGCTCTACATACATCGCTGCAGATTCAGAAATCACCTTATATATTTTCGTTTTTTTTGTAACAATAAGCATATCTTGCTTGTCCATATAATAAGTTCTATTATTCTCATTAATTATAAAATAACTTTCATTTTCATCAGCAACATATGCCTTTGATCCCTGAGCAAAATTTGCTACACTTTGCCTATTTACATCCACTAATAATGCATCTTTTAAAAACACACCTGTATCTGCAAAAGCTGTGCTTGATAAAAAAAATAAAGAAGCAACAGTTAATGCAGCAGCATATTTTTTCAATAGCCTCACATCCCTCAACAATAGATAAAGTAAATTAGACAAATACTAATTGCTAATATTATATTATATTTATATTCAATTGGCAACATATTGTAATGTTCAAAAAAATTTTCATCTATTTTTCACAAATAAAAAGGAAACTTAATGCTTTATTAGCATTAAGTTTCCACGTATTTTATCAAGTAAGTCTATAAGCCGAGTTCTGTATCAAATGATCATCTATCTAGATCTATTGTTGCCAATAGATTCAAGCGACCTACCACCGGGATGACGACGGGCAGCCGTCTTTTCTAGTCCCTACTTGGTCTTGCTCCAGATGGGGTTTACATAGCAGACTAGTCGCCTAGCCTCTGGTGAGCTCTTACCTCGCCTTTCCACCCTTACCAATTTAAAAATCATTGGCGGTATCTCTCTGTTGCACTTTCCTTGGAGTTGCCTCCACTGGGTATTACCCAGCATCCTGCCCTATGGAGCTCGGACTTTCCTCATGCAAATGCATGCGATCATCTGACTTACTCGATATTAAGTTAACATAATATACTATAACAGATTATTTACTAAGTGTCAAATGAAAAAATTTTCTTAAATGCCAAAATCAGCATTCACTACTAGTGTTTTTAATTCCTTAATTAATAATAAGACAATTACTAGAATACTACATTATTCTTTATAGTATAGGATTCTTCCACAGTTATCACAGTATGTTATTTCATCCTTATTCTTAAGTTTAGACATAATACATAAAGGTATTGACATATGGCATCCATCACATTTACCATCATATACTTGAGCCAGTACTTTCCCTTTACTTGCTTTTAAAATAGCATACTTGTTCCTAAGATCTTCATCTAATTTTGAAGAAATTTTATCTATAATTATTTTTTCTCTTTTGATTTCATTCTTAATTTGCACTATCATAGACTCATATTTTTTTGAATTATTATCTATTTCATTTTTTAGCTTATCATATGTATCCATTATCTGCTGCAGTTCTTGTCCAAGTTTATCTGTCTCTTCCATTAAATTAAGAATTTCCTTTTCAAGCTTTGTAGATTCCCTCTTAATATCCTGAGCTTCTTTATTCATATAAGATAATTGCTTAATATCTGAAATGCTACCATCATAGAGTTTCTTTTCAATTTCTGCAAGCTTAGATGAAATTTGTTCTAATTTGTTACTAGATCTTTGAATCTTTAATTCATTAACTTCTTTTCTAGTTTTTTTATTGATTACGTCATACTCTATCTGCTGTAATTTAACTACTAAATCATCCATTTTCTTTTCATTCTCAATTTCCTTAAGCCTTTGTATTAATTTTGCCAATCTTCTATCATGTTGTTGCATGCTCCATAAAAGCTTTAGCTGGCTCATCTTTTTCTCCCCCTTAAGCCAATTGTAACTAAATAGTTATAAAAGGAATACTCTTCTTATCATAAATTAAAATATTTAACTCATTATTAAGCTTTTTACGTAAAAAATCTTCAATATAAGGTAGCATTATTTTTTCTGTATAGAAATGTCCTGCATCTATTAAAGCAATGCCTTGTTCTAAAGCAATCTGTGCATCGTGATATTTTATATCCCCTGTAATATATACGTCTGCCTTTTTAAAATATGCATCCTTTAAGAAATCAATTCCACTTCCTCCACACACTGCTACTCTTTTTACTATTTTGTCAGGGTCGCCATATACTTTTACGCTATCACAACATAATGTTTCTTTTGTTAGCAATGCTATATCGTATAAAGTTTTTTCACTTTCTAATTCTCCTACTCGTCCATATCCATACTCTTTACCTTCATTATATATATTATATATATCATAAGCTACTTCCTCGTACGGATGTACTTCACACATTGATTTTATTACTTCTGCTAGCTGTTCACCTCTTACTATGGTTTCAATTTTCACTTCTTTTACATATTCCATTTTATTAATATCACCAATAAATGGATTAGTTCCTTCTCTAGGCATAAAAGTGCCTGTCCCTTCTGTATTAAAAGTGCAATGGCTGTAATTCCCTATGAATCCGCCCCCACTATCAGTCATTGCTTTTCTCACAACATCACTATGGGTTTCTGGCACATATACAGCTACTTTATATAGCTTTTCAGTATAGCTCTTAGACAATATTTGTGTGTTCAATAACTTAAATTTGCGTGCTAATATCTCGTTTACCCCATTTTCTGCTGAATCTAGATTAGTATGAATACTATATACTATTATATCATTTCTAATTAAATCAACTATCATCTTACCTTTAATAGTATCAGCTGAAATAGATTTTATAGATTTGAAAAAAAGTGGATGATGAGATATTATCATATCTATATTATTAATAATTGCATACTCTACTGTAAGAGGACTTATGTCTAACGTAATAAGTACATTTTTTACTTCTTTATTCAAGCTTCCCAATTGCAAGCCTGAGTTATCCCAATCTTTCTCAATCAACTTAGGGGGAGCCAATTCGTGAATTGTTTTAACTATATCATTGGCTAACATATATCATCAAACACCTTCTTATATTCTTCATACTTAGTTTTTAAATAATTATATCTAAGTATATTTTCATAACTTGAATTATTTCTTAATGTATTTAATACATTCTCTATTTTTTTTATTTTATTTCCTAGAAATTCTCTTAAGTATTTATCATTGTTTTCTACTAACTTTTTTCCTATTTCATAAAATACATCCCTATCTACACTATCATTACCATGTTTTACGAATATAACCTCATATATTTTATTCCCTTCTTTAGCAAGTTTTTCATCTTTAATTGTGTAACCATTATTATATAAATACCTTCTAAGATCCTCTGAAGCTACCATAGGTTGAAAAATAAAATTTTCTATTGTTTCTGTAATATGCTTAGAGTTTTCCAGTATATCTCTAATTAAAAGACCTCCCATACCTGCAATAATAATGGTATCTACTTCATTAGGTTTTAAACATTTAAGTCCATCACCTAATCTTGTTTCAATAAATTTACTGTATCCTTTTTTCTCTATATACACCCTTGCATTTTCAAGCGGACCCTTATTTATGTCCGTAGCAATAATTTTATTAGATATTTTGTTATCTACAAGATAAACAGGTATATATCCATGATCAGTTCCTATGTCTGCTACTACAGCTCCTTTAGGAACATAGTCTGCAATAGCTTGTAGTCTTGGAGATAATCTCATATTCTACTCCTTTATTAATTTTATTTAATTTTTGGTAATTTTTTGACAAAGTTATAAAAATCGTTTAAGTTTCCTCTGAAATCCGGTGTATATACTGGATTTTTCCTATCTATTAAACAATCTTCTATTAGATATGTCTTTATCCCCAATTGAGACGCTACTATATCTTCTTGAACATCATTTCCCACCATCATAGTATTTTCAGGTCTTTTATCTATCATCTCTAATATTTCCTCGTAATATTGAACATTAGGTTTACAAAAATGCATATTTTCATAAGTTGTTACTAACATAAAATCGTCTATATTCAATCCTGCCCAAGCTATTCTATGATATATTGCATCTCTAGGAAATAAAGGATTAGTAGCAATTACTAAGTCATAGCCATTATTCTTTAGTATTTCAATAAGTTCTATAACTAATGGACTAGGATTAGATACATCTTTTATGTTTACAAAATCTTTATTATAAAACTCATCAAAAATAGGAATTAATTTTCCTAAGTCATAATTTACTCTAGTTCGAAAATCCTCAAAAAAACACTCCATATTGGTTTTTTCTCTTTCTGTATTACATACCATATATTTGATGGAGGCCCAAATTGCTTCTTGAAGTAATTTTGGTTCAATAATTGTTGAAAATTTATTGCATAACTCTTCAAAATATCTTAATGTAAATTTTTCCATATCTAAAGGAAGAAGTGTACCGTCTAAATCAAATAATAGTGTATCAATCATTATAATAATCCTCCACCTATATTATAATTAAAGATTCGCAAATGCGAATCTTTAAAACTAAGATAAATAAAAATTTACTCTAGAAAGTCCTTAAGCTTTTTACTTCTACTTGGATGTCTCAGTTTTCTAAGAGCCTTTGCTTCAATTTGTCTTATTCTTTCTCTTGTAACATCAAACTCTTTACCAACTTCTTCAAGAGTCCTAGCTCTACCATCATCAAGTCCAAATCTAAGTCTTAAAACCTTTTGCTCTCTAGGAGTAAGGGTGTCTAATACTTCCATTAACTGTTCCTTTAATAGAGTAAATGTAGCAGCCTCAGCAGGAGCCTGAGCAGCATCATCTTCAATAAAATCTCCCAAATGACTATCTTCTTCTTCTCCTATTGGTGTCTCAAGAGAAACAGGCTCTTGTGCTATTTTTAATATTTCCCTTACTTTTTCTACGTCCAAGTTCATTTCCTTTGCTATTTCTTCAGGCGTAGGTTCTCTACCAAGATCTTGTAAAAGTTGTCTTGAGACTCTAATTAACTTATTTATAGTCTCTACCATATGCACAGGTATCCTAATAGTTCTAGCTTGATCTGCAATAGCTCTAGTTATGGCTTGCCTAATCCACCAAGTTGCATAAGTACTAAATTTAAATCCTTTCCTATAGTCAAATTTTTCTACAGCTTTTATTAATCCAAGATTGCCTTCTTGTATAAGGTCCAGAAACTGCATTCCTCTACCTACATACCTCTTTGCAATACTTACTACTAACCTTAAATTTGCTTCTGCTAACCTTCTTTTGGCCTCTTCATCACCTTGCTCCATTCTTTTTGCTAGCTCAGTTTCCTCATCAGCATCTAGTAGTGGTACTTTTCCTATTTCTTTGAGATACATTCTAACTGGGTCATCAACACTTATTCCTTTAGGAAGTGATAAGTCTTCTTTTTCAATATCAATTATTTCTTCATCGTCTATGTCTTTATCAAGTAGTAAATCTTCTTCCTTATCACCTACTATGTCTATGCCCATTTCTTCAAAATTTTGATATACTTCATCTATTTGATCAGAATCTAAATCTAATTCTTCAAGAGTATCCATAATTTCTTTATATGATAGCATACCCTGCTTTTTTCCTTTATCTATTAATCCCTTAACAATACCCATATTTTGCTCTTTTTGCTTATCAAAACTGTTCATTTCAGTCCCCTCCCTTCAGAAAAGCTTATTAATGCAGCTTTAGTTCCTTTTCTATCTCTATTAACTCTAAACACAACTCTCTTATTAATTTTTCAACATCTCCTTTAATACTCACCTTGTTGTTCTGTATATTGGCTATTTGCTCTTTAATATTATTTTTTCTAATCTTCAATCCATAGTAATGTATTTTCTTTATATAGTCTTCAACAGCTTTTATTTTTTCATCTTCATTTACGTCCGATTTAATATTTATAACCTCTTTTACTTTCTCAAGCTCTTCTCCTTCAAAATAAACAGTAATATCATCTGGATGAATTGATTCTTTATTGTCATATATACTAAAGACAATTTCTGCAACCCTTCTATAAACCTGATCTAAAAAATCTTCTGGTTTAAATTTATCCTTTATGTGATTAAATAACCTTTTATCACTAAGCAGAAAATTTAGCAAATTTTTTTCTGCCATTAAATGTCCTGGTTCGAGGTTATAATTTACTGGTAAAATATTATATTTATTAGTATTCCTATATTTAATATTTATATACTTGTCCTTAGCAACGGAATTAACCTGACCATTTCGCTTTTTCTGTATTTCTTCTATAATTGCATTTTTTGAAATGCCAGTTTCTAATGACACTTTATTAATATAAGCATCTAATTCTACAGGGCTTTCAACTTGCATAAGCATATTAGATATTTCTTTTGTAAAAGCTATTTTCCCTTCTAAAGTATTAAGATTATATTTTTTCTTATAAAATATAATCTTAAAATCTATATAATTGTATGAACTATCAAATAACTTCTCAAACTTATTACTCCCATTTTCTTTAATGAAATCATCTGGATCCTTTCCTTCTGGAAGAAGTAATACTCTAGCGTTTATATTTTCCTCTTTTAATATATCTAGTGCCCTATTTGCTGCATTTATCCCTGCATTATCTGAATCATAGCATATATATATATTGTTACTATATCTTTTTAAGAGTCTAGACTGATTAGAAGTTAGAGAAGTCCCCAAGGATGCAACTGAATAGTTTATTCCATATTGATATAGTGATATTACATCCATATATCCTTCCACTAAAATTACTCTATCTCTACAATATTTCTTAGCAATATTTAGCCCATAAAGATTATTACCTTTTGAAAAAACAGGTGTATCAGGAGAATTAAGATATTTAGGTTGTATATCTCCAATAGTCCTCCCACCAAAACCAATAATTCTACCCCTTGTATCTATTATTGGAAATATTACTCTGTCCCTAAATCTATCATAGTATCTATTCCCATCACTATGTTTTATTATCAATCCCGCTTTTTCAATTAGTTCCATCGGATATCCTTTTTTCTGCAAAAAAGATAAAACTCCATCCCAACTTTTTTGAGAATATCCAAGTCCATAAACTTTTATGGTTTTATCATTTATTCCTCTCTTATATAAGTATCTCAACGCATTTACATCATTCACTAAATTCTCATAAAAATACCTTGCAGCTTCTTTATTTATACTATAAATTATTTCCTTTTCCTTCTCTTTTTCTAGATCTTTATCTGTTACTTTTTCATCTATCACGATATTTGATCTCTTAGCTAATAATTTTAATGCTTCTACAAAATCCAAGCTTAAATATTTCATAATAAAAGAAATAACATCTCCCCCTTCTCCACATCCAAAGCAATGATACATTTGCTTTGTAGATGATACAGAAAATGAAGGAGTCTTTTCATTATGAAAAGGACATAATCCTAAAAAATTAGAACCAACACGCTTAAGAGTAATATATTGAGAAATAACATCTACTATATCGTTACTTTCTCTAATATCCCTTATAGTATCTTCATTAAAAATATATGGCATTTAAACCACCTTTGTTTTACTATTCGTCATAAAATTTCATTTTCCTTCTAATTTATTAACTCTATTTTTATATTCTTCTTTTTATCAATTAATAAAATATTTTTATGCAAATTTCATATTTAAAACTTAATGTTTAGAGTTATAAAAACCCCCTTGATTTATATAGATTTAATAAAAGATACTAATTAGAAAACATTTTGTTTTATATTCGACACGTTTATTCAATATCCTTCTTTTAATGCTCTTACAAAATTCTGGGTTTTAATGTGACCTAAATTCTAAAATTATGTCTATTACTTATTCCAAGATTTTGGCACAAAGATTTCTTTGTATTTATTTATAACATACCTATCTGTCATACCTGCTATATAGTCACATATTATGTCCTCTTTATCGCAATTCAAATCATTGTATAAATTTTTATGTTCTTCAGGCAATTCATCAAAATTATCCATATAGTATTCATACAATAATTTAATCATTCTCTTTGCCTTTTCTTCTTCACTTTTCGCTTTTTTGCTCAAATAAACGTTAGTAAACATAAAGTCCCTTAACTTATCTGTATAAAATTTTACTTCTTCACTCATACTTATTTTATCTTTATCATAACTATTCAATATGACATCTCTTATCATTGTATTTATTCTTTCTCCATGCTTTGAACCTAGTACTTTTATACAATCTTTAGGTAACATATCTTCTGAAATAATATTAGCACGTAAAGAATCATCTATGTCGTGATTTATATATGCAATTCTATCTGCAAATTTAATTATTTGCCCTTCTAAAGTCTCAGCTACTAAGTCTCCGGAATGATTTAATATTCCATCTCTAACTTCATAAGTTAGGTTTAACCCTCTTGATTCTCTTGAAGTTTCTAATAAATCAACCACTCTAAGACTTTGCTCATTATGCTTAAATCCCTTTTTATGAATTTCATTTAATACATTTTCTCCTGTATGCCCAAAGGGAGTATGTCCTAAATCATGCCCTAAAGCTATGGCCTCAGTCAAATCTTCATTTAAACGCAATGCCCTTGCTATAGTCCTAGAAATCTGAGCAACTTCTAATGTATGGGTTAACCTAGTTCGATAATGATCACCTTCTGGGGCAATAAAAACCTGAGTCTTATGTTTTAATCTTCTAAAAGCCTTTGAGTGAATTATTCTATCTCTATCCCTTTGGAAGTCAGTTCTAATAGAGCATTTTTCCTCTTCTCTCATTCTTCCTTTTGAATTCTTACTAAGAGTTGCATACTTCGACAAAATAAGACCTTCCAGTCTCTCAGTTTCTAATCTAAAATTCATGGATATGCACCCTTTTCTAAATATTTTGTTTTTGACTTTTACCAATATAAATAATTTTATTATATATATACCACAAATATAATCATAATCCTTTAATTAAATAAAACTTTATATATGCTATTGCTAAAACTAAAACTTAAAAACTTTTAATAGAAAATGTAAAATATAAAAAATTCTACTAAACTACAAAAATTAAAAAATCTTTTTTGAGAATATAAAAGAAAGTCATTTTGTGTAACAACATCAAAAAAATGGAGCTTTCATATTTTCATAAAAAATGAGTACTGCATATACTTGCAATACTCATTATATTATAATTCACTTTTCAGTTTTTGCATTTCTAATATTATACCTGCAGTTTCTTCAACAGCTTTATTAGATACATCAATAACTGGACAACCTAGTTTTTTCATAATTTTATCTGAGTATTCTAATTCTGCTTTAATTCTATCCATACTTGCATAGTTAGCATTGTTACTTAACCCTAAAGCTCTTAGTCTTTCTTGTCTAATCTCATTTAATTTAATTGGATTAGCTGTTAAGCCAATTATCTTTTTAGGGTCCACTTCAAAAAGCTCATCTGGCGGTGGTACTTCAGGCACTAAAGGAATATTGGCAACTTTTAAATTTTTATGTGCAAGATACATGCTCAAAGGAGTTTTTGATGTTCTAGAAATTCCTATAAGAACAATATCTGCCTTTTTTATACCCCTTGTGTCTTTTCCATCATCATATTTTACTGCAAATTCGACTGCCTCAACTTTTTTAAAATACTGCTCATCTAGTTTTCTAATAATACCTGCTTCCCTTTTTGGCTCCATACCCACAATTTTCTGCAAAGAATCTAGAACAGGAGTTAAAAGGTCAACAGCTTCAATATTATACTCCTTCGCCTTTTCTAATATAAAATCTCTTAGTCTTTCTATGACTATAGTAAAGACTATCATACATTTTTCATGTTTTGCTTCTTCAAAAATCTCTAATATTTGATCTTCATCAGTAATAAATGGAAATCTCCTAGTTTCATATTTTCCAGAATTAAACTGACTTATAGCTGCCCTTGCAACTTGCTCACCAGTTTCACCTATAGAGTCAGACAATACATATATTATGGTGTTTTTACCCATTTTCATCCTCCTAACTATTGCTACAAAAATCTACAAATAGCCTAACAAGATTAGTTTTAGAAACCTTTCCTATAATCTTATATCCAATCTTATTATTTATATTTACCTCCTCAACTACTGGTAAACTATCAACTTGATGTTCAATAATCTTAGTAGCTGCACTTATTACACTTTCATCAGAGGACACGGTTATTATGTTCGGCATTCTTGTCATAATGACTCCAACTGGAATCTTGTTTAAATCCATTCCCCCAATTGCATTTTTTAAAAAATCTTTTCTGGACACTACACCTGTTAATAGCCCATCAGAAGTAACATATATAGTCCCTACATCTTCAAGAAACAAAGTAACTATGGCATCATATACTGTAGTCTGTTCGTCTACTACTATAGGTACCGATTTAATATCTGAAACTTTCATATTCTTCATCTGTTCCGAAAAAAAACTCATTGCTTCCTTTCCACTGTAAAAATATCCAACCTTAGGTCTTGCATCTAGTATTCCAGACATAGTTAATATAGCCAAATCTGGTCTTATAGTAGCTCTAGTAAAGTTCAGCTTTTTTGCTATTTCTTCACTAGTTATTGGCTGGTTAGCTTTTACGATATCAATTATCTTTTCCTGCCTTTCTGAAAGCTGTATATCAATCACCTCTTTAACTTTAGGTTTGTTCTAAAGCTATTTTACCAAAATTAAATATATAAATCTATACATTATTGCATTTATAATCAATATTAGACATATAGTAACTCAAATTAACATAACTTATTATAATAATAGACCCTTCTTACTTTAGGATAAAATCCTAGAAGCCATGAAGGATCTTTTTAGAAATAAGACTACATTAAAATTCTATTTTTTCTTCAATTATCTTTTCTAAATCCTCTATCCTAACTCTTTTCTGCTCCATTGTATCCCTATCTCTTATAGTTACACAATTGTCTTCAAGAGAATCATAATCAAAAGTAATGCATATTGGTGTCCCTATTTCATCATGTCTTCTATATCTTTTTCCTATACTTCCAGATTCATCATAATCAACCATATATTTTTTAAGCAATCTATTATATATTTCAAGAGCTGGCTCACTTAATTTCTTAGTAAGTGGAAATACTGCAGCTTTAAAAGGTGATAAAGCTGGATGCAGCTTTAAAACTATTCTCTCACTTCCATCTTCTAATGTTTCTTCATTATATGCGTCAATAAAAAATGCCAATAGCACTCTATCTACTCCAACTGAAGGTTCAATGCAGTATGGAATATATTTTTCATTTGTCACAGGATCTAAGTAACTCAAATCTTCTCCAGATACGTTAATGTGCTGTCTAAGGTCAAAATCTGTTCTATCAGCTATTCCCCACAATTCACCCCATCCAAATGGGAATAAGTATTCTATATCCGATGTTGCATTGCTATAATGAGAAAGTTCTTCTTTTTCATGATCTCTCACTCTAATATTTTCTGGAGTCATGTTTAAGCTGAGCAGCCAATTTTTACAAAATTCTCTCCAATAATCAAACCATTTTAAATCTTCTCCAGGTTTACAGAAGAATTCAAGTTCCATTTGCTCAAATTCTCTCGTTCTAAATATAAAGTTTCCAGGTGTTATCTCGTTTCTAAAAGATTTACCTATTTGACCTATGCCAAATGGTATCTTCTTTCTTGTAGTTCTAGCTACGTTTTTAAAGTTAACAAATATTCCTTGAGCTGTTTCTGGTCTTAAATACACTTCTGATTTTGAATCCTCTGTAACACCTTGGAAAGTTTTAAACATGAGATTAAATTGTCTTATAGGCGTATAATCAAAAGCACCACATTCTGGACATTTAATATTATTTTCTTTTATGTATTGTTCCATCATCTCATTAGTCCAGCCATCTACGTTTACAGGTTCTTGCCCAGAATTTATGATATAATCTTCAATAAGCTTATCCGCTCTAAATCTGGACTTACAGCTTTTACAGTCCATAAGAGGATCATTAAAACCCCCAACATGTCCTGAAGCAACCCACACTTGAGGATTCATCAAAATTGCAGAATCAAGTCCTACATTGTAAGGAGATTCTTGGATAAATTTTTTCCACCAAGCTTTTTTTACATTGTTTTTAAGTTCTACCCCTAAAGGACCATAATCCCAAGTATTAGCTAATCCGCCATATATCTCAGAGCCTGGAAATATAAATCCTCTAGATTTGGCAAGAGAAACTATTTTGTCCATAGTTTTTTTGCTTTCCATTTTCATTCCTCCTTTTGAAATATAAGAAAAGCTTTTATTATATTATTGACATATCGAAAAAAACTCTTCTTAAAAATTATTAAAGAAAATCTTGGACCAAGTCTGTTTATACAAGCTTTCCTATTTGTTAAAAGAAAAGTAACCCTAGTCCCATAGGGACGAAAGGTTACTTCCGCGGTTCCACCCTACTTGATATCTTAAGATATCCTCTTAGTAGAAATTGCTCTAAAGCTCCATTTACTAAGAGATTATATCAGTTTTCACCATACCTGACTCTCTAAGATAATCTTTCTTAGTAAACCTCTTTATCATTGCAATACTCTATTAATTTCAATTCATAATCTAGCAAAAATATTATGTTTTGTCAACATCAGTTCTACATTTCATCATCTTGTGAAGTATCATTTAAATTTATATCAAACCTATCTTCTCTTTTTAAATTTTTTTTTACTTTATCTACTGTCTTTTCTGTCATCTCATTTAAATTGATTATTTCACCATCTTCTTTTGTAATCTCTATATCACATTTTGCAATAACAGCTGCAGTAAGACCTAATGCAGCTGCTGGCCAAGCTAATACAGCTCCTATAGCTCCTGCAGTAATAGGTAGATTTACTATAGTCTCTCCATCCTTCCTTACTACTATCTTTGTTACATTACCTTTCCTTAAAACATCTTTAAGACTGTCTAATATAGCTTCACCTTTACTAGATAAGTTTTCACTCCAAGCGTTTTTTCTCTCTTCCCTTTCTTCGATTTCTATTAGTGCTTCTAAAACATCTCCATTATGCTTTTCAAGTATTTCCTTTGCTTCTTTATAGCTAACACCTGTTCTTTCTCTTATTTTATCTATATTTTCTAAGGTTATCTCCATACAATCCCTCCTCCTTTCACTCTTCTAAACTTTTCAAAAATTCAAGAGATTTGAAGTTTCTTTTTTCTATATGATTCATTATATAGTTTAATACTATTTTATCTATGATATTTATATCTTTTGATGAAATAGGTAAATCCTCTATATTATCTAATGAAATATAAAGCAGTTCTTCGATTTTTTTAATTATTTCCTTACTTACTACATAGCCAAAAAATCCTTGAGATAAACAATTTTCACATATAGCACCGCCTTGTTCAATGCTAAACTTTACTCTATTAGTCAACTCCTGTTTGCAAATTATGCACTCTCTCAAATACGGCCTATATCCTATAAAGCTAACAAATTTAAGCTCAAAAGCTAAAAGTAATTTTTTATAATCTTTTTTTAACTCTGAAAGAACTTTAAGGGTTTTAATAGATAAATCAAAAAGTTTAACATTTGACAATTCTTCCACAGCTACTGCATCAATAAGCTCAATTATATATGTAGCATATGCAAGTTTATATAAATCATCTCTAAGAGAAAAGAAGGATTCAATTATATCAGCTTGATTTACCTGATACAAATTCCTTCCTTGATAAAGCAAAAAATTACTATAGCTAAAAATCTGCGTACCTGCTATCAAGCTATTCTTTGGTCTTCTCGCACCTTTTGCAATAGCTTGAATCTTCCCGTTAGTTCTTGTAAATATAGTAAGTATTTTGTCCCAATCATCATATTTAGTCTGTTTTAATACTAATCCCTCTGTCTCTAATACCATTTATTCACCCCAAGTCTTACATTCTTAAGCTCTTTTCTCCTCTTCACTAACGTTAACCAGTTCTTTTTCATCTTTTCTAAATATTTTGCAATACTCTCTATAATATAAATAGGCATTTATATTTCCTGTAGCTTCAAATATCTTCCACATTTTATTCATTAGCATGTTTTGCCCTCCTAAAAAGTTATTATTAACACTAGTTTGTTTCTATATAACTTTTTAATTCCAAGCAAATTGTGCTATTAGAGTTAAAATGAACAAAATGTGTTTGATATATTGTTTTTGGTAAATATTACTTGTAACCAAAATGTTTAATTATATTCTCTTTTTCTCTCCAGTTTTTTTCTACTTTAACCCAAAGCTCAAGGTAAACCTTACTTCCAAGTAAAGCCTCAATATCTTGTCTAGCACTTTTTCCGATGCCTTTTAACTTTCTACCATTTTTTCCAATGATTATACCCTTATGAGATTCTCTCTCACAATAGATTACCGCTCTTATATCTATAATGTCTTTATCTTCTCTCTGTTTCATAGACTCGATTCCTACTGCAATACCATGAGGAACTTCTTCATCAAGATAATTAAGAGCTTTTTCTCTGATTATTTCTGCTACAATTTGTCTTTCAGGTTGATCAGTAATCATATCTGCAGGAAAATATTGAGGACCCTCTGGTAAATATTTAAGTATAGCTTTGATTAAAAAATCTACACCTTTTCCATTAATTGCAGACAAAGGTATGATTTCTTTAAAAATACCAAGCTCCTTATAGTTATTCCTTATTATATCTACTTCCTCATCTGTCAATTTATCCACTTTATTTATTACTAATATTTTATCAGTTTTTATGTCTTTTATTTCTTCAAGTATAAATTTATCTCCAGGTCCTATTTTTAAACTTTCATCAACAATCAATAGTATAACATCTACTTCAGATAGTGTTTCTTTAGATACGTTTACCATATATTCTCCAAGCTTATTCTTGGGTTTATGTATCCCTGGAGTATCTATAAATATAATTTGAAAATTATCACCTGTGTAAATACATTGAATTTTATTTCTAGTTGTCTGAGGCTTGTCAGACACTATAGCTAATTTTTCACCTATTATATAATTTAAAAGTGTAGATTTACCAACATTTGGTCTTCCAATTATTGTTACAAATCCTGATTTGTAATGCATTATTTCACTCCCACTTACTTTATTTATTAAGATCTTCAGGTCCAAAACTATATGGTAATAAATCATCTAGTTTATATATCTTATACTCTTCTTCATTCTTAGCAACTATTATTGTTGCATCTTTACTAAACTCTCTAATTACCTGTCTACATACTCCACATGGATAAGTATATTCTTCTGGATTTCCTACTACTGCTATGGCTTCTATTGCCATATCTCCTTCAGAAACAGCTTTTGAAATAGCAGTTCTTTCAGCACATATTGTTGGAGTATAAGAAGCAGATTCAATATTACAACCTGTATATATTTTGCCACTTTTAGATAATAAAGCAGCTCCTACCTTAAAGCCTGAATATGGTACATAGGCTTTTTCTCTAGCCTCCATTGCAGTATTTATTAGTTTTTTAATATCCATAAATAATCACTCCTCTATTTTATATCTACGTCTGGATCTGGCTTAGTATATTGAATCCAAGTAGTTCCGGGATTTAATTTGATTTCTTTGCCTTCTAAATCAAAAAACTTGATTTTATCATTTACAGAAGCTTTCTTCCAAACTATGCTTTTATATTTCCCATTTGTTATATATAAACCTTTTCCTTCCCCAATAACTTGTATTTCCATTCTACCTTCATTATCTATCACTTTTGTATTTGCCTCTAGTATGAAAATATTTTTAGCTGTTATAGTTATTTGGTCTACTTCATCTATATGCAATTTTCCATCCTTATATCTATTATATACCTTCTTTTCTTCATCATACTCATATTTTGTTGTATTGTTAGAATAATATTTGATCAAAACTTCCTTAGCACTTTCTCCATCTATGTCTAAATCCTTTTCATTAAAAGGAAATCCTTCATAATCACCTGTTTCTTTATAGTTAAGCCTTTTTTGCTCTTTTCTGATTCCTTCCATGCTTATATACATATTATTTGGTGCTTTCTTGCCTGTTTTAGTTTCTCTCCAGAATACACTGCTATATAAACCATCAATATCTGCCACATTGTATTTTTTCACATCTGCCTTAGCCTGTTCACTTCCCCCAACTCTTACATAAAGCGGATCATATTCTAATAAAGTAGCTATAAAGTATGGTCTTGCACTTCTTACTGGTCCGATAATTTCTGGATCATTTAATAAGAATATACCCATATACCTAGTATAAGGGGGTTCTACTAAAAACTCATAAACCACTTCTGCTTGACTAAGTCCTGCTTGCCATCTCGCTTTAGGGTCATTATCGAACATTACAGCTACAGGCCTTCTGTTAACCTTTTCCTCATCTCCATATATACCACTTATAGGTGATGGTATTCCATCTGGCAGTATAGTATCTTGCTCGCTTCCTACAGTTTCCTCTTCTAGATTATCTTCATTAATGTCTTTCTCCTCTTCCAATATTGCATCTACACTGTCTATATCTTTGCTCTTGTTGCTGCAAGCAGTTGCAGTTACAAGTAACATAAGAAGTAATAAAATAATAACTTTAGAAGTTTTTTTAGTCATAAGTCTTCCCCCTTGTTCTTTATAATATCGATTCATAGTTATTCTACTTTTCTTACCTCAATAGAAACTATTCGTCTATTATCTAACTCTTTTACTGTCATTTCTAGATTCTTATATGTTACTATATCGCCTTTAACTGGAACTCTTCCTAATGTACTAAAAACAAATCCCCCTAAAGAATCAAATTCCTCTTCTGGCAAATCTGTTTGAAAAATTTCATTTATCTCCTCTAATGAGACATCAGCTCTAACTAAAAACATGTTTTCATCTATTTTCTCAATTAATTCTATTTCATTGTCATATTCATCTAATATATCTCCTACTATTTCTTCTAGTATGTCTTCTATAGTGACTAAGCCTTCAGTTCCACCATATTCATCTAAAACAATTGCCATATGAACTTTTTGTTGTTGTAATTCCCTCAGCAACTGGTTGACCTTTTTAGTTTCAGGAATATAATATGCAGGTCTCATCAATTCAGAAATGCTTTTTTCATCAAATCTTTCATCTCTTAACGAAGCAAAAGGTAATATATCCTTAGCATATAAAATTCCTACTATATTATCAATAGTTTCCCTATATACAGGAATTCTTGAATGTCCGTATGTAATTATAAGATCCAAGGCTTCTCTTAACTTAGAATCCTCTGCAGTTGCTATTATATCAATTCTAGGTACCATAACTTCTGTAACATCAATATCATTTATCTCAAACACACCTTCTATCATTTCCTTTTCTTGATGTCTTATAGTACCTTCTTCTTCCCCTACATCCACTAAGGACCTAATTTCCTCTTCAGTTACAAATGGAGTATTAGTTAATATCTCTCCCCCCAAAATTTTAATTATACCATTTGTAATTCTAGTAAGTATGAAAAGAATAGGCTTAAATATAGTAGCTAATAATTCTAATGGCCTAGCAACCTTAACAGCCACTTTAACAGGATTTTGAGCTGCAAAGGATTTAGGAGTTATCTCTCCAATAATCAAAATTAAAATTGTCATAATAGTAGTAGCTATCAAAGTAGAATTCCTAGAAGCAAACTTTTCAACTATCACTTCAGTTAATACAGCAGTAGCAGCAGTATTGACTATATTATTTCCTATTAGAATAGAAGCAATAATATCATTTGTCTTTCTTTTCATATTCTTTAATATCTCTGCAGACTTCTCATCCTCTTCTCTAAGCTGGCGTATTTTAGCTATAGGAATAGATGTAATAGCAGTCTCAGAACTAGAAAAAGCTGCGGAAAATAGTAATAGCAAAAACACTATTATTATCCGCATATAAGTACCAGACCATGTCAAAGTTATCCCTCCATCTAATCAATGAACTAAACAATAAGTTCAATGATTAGTATTCCTAATAACAGGTCTGTAAATACTTAAAATAAATGCTGTTTAGTTTCTAAAAATTCCTAAAGAATTCATAACTTTTTTCTCTTTAGCTCTCATTATTTTTTTTTCATCTTCTTTCATATGATCATATCCCATTAAATGAAACATGCTGTGAGCTGTAAGATAGGCTATTTCTCTCTCTAATGAATGACCATATTCTTCTGACTGCCTTTTAGCTGTTTCAGCTGATATCACTATATCCCCTAAGAGAGTATCTACAGGAATATCAAACTCACTTTCATCTAAGGGAAAAGATAATACATCAGTAGACTTATCTACATTACGATATTCTCTATTAAGCTCTCTAATTTCTTCATCATCTACAAAAGTCACACTTACCTCATAATCAGTGCCTTTTCCTTCTTCTTTTAAGCATTCTAATACTACTTTTTCAATTAATTCATTTATAGAATCATCAATTACTATTTTTTCTTGAGAATTATTAATTAATATGTTCATCTAATTTTCTCCCTTCAATTCAGCCAAATCTAGCTTTGGATATTCGATCCTTTCATGAAATATACCTACTAAAACTTTTACAAAAGCATTAGCAATGGTATTTAAATCCTTTAAAGTTAATCCACATTCATCAAGTTGACCATCGTTTAATTTATCCTTTATTATTTGTCTAACTAATCCTTCAATTTTACCCTTTGTAGGCTCTGGCATAGCTCTTACTGCCGCTTCTACAGAATCTGCCAACATTACTATTGCAGCTTCTTTTGTTTGGGGCTTAGGTCCAGAATATCTGAAATTTTCAGCTTTTACTGTGTCACCATTTTCGCTTTTCAAAGCTTTATGATAAAAGTAAGCTACTAAAGTCTGTCCATGGTGTTGAATTATTATGTCTCTTATAGCAGTTGGCAACTTATACTTTTTAGCTAATTCAGCACCATCCTTAGTATGGCTAGTAATAATTAAAGTACTTAGGCTAGGGTTTATTTTGTCATGAGGGTTCTCACCATTGAATTGATTTTCTTTAAAAAACAAAGGTCTTTTCAGTTTTCCTACATCATGATAATAAGCTCCCACTCTTGCAATTAATGGATTGCCACCTACTTCCTCAGCAGCAGCTTCACTAAGATTACCAACTATTATACTATGATGATAAGTTCCTGGAGTTTCAACTAATAATCTTTTCAATAAAGGCTGATTCGGATTAGAAAGTTCTAAAAGTTTTAAAGGAGTTAATATATCAAACAAATTCTCCCATAAAGGTAGTGAACCTATTGTCAAAATAGCACTAAAAAGACCATTTAGTGCACCATAGATACAAGTTAACAATATTTCTTTATATTCTACACCATGTATAAACCCAAATGAACTAATAGTAAGTATATTAAAAGCACTTACTATTAAACCTGTTATAACAATATTATATCTCTGATGAGTATTAACTATGGCAAAAGCACCTACAGTTCCTCCAATTAGAAGAAAAATAATAGTACTTATATCATTAGAAGTTATTGTTCCTATAAAGACTGAAACAACTAAGTTTACTAATATTGCCAATTTTGGGTTTATCAAAATCGAAATGAGCATAGTTGCCAATGAAATAGGCATCAGATACTCTGAAATTCTATATATATTCTTAGATATAAGAGTAGTTGATAAAATTATTATAGATAGAATTAATAGCAGCTTAATATCGCATAATACTTCTCTATCAAAAAAGTACAGATAAGCAATTATCAGCCATTCCAGTATTAAAATAATAGATAGTGTTCCTAAAATCAACTTATAATCAGGTCCTTCAGTTTCTTTTAAAAGTCCAGATTTTTTGATTAATGTATATATTCTTTCATCAATAGGCTGTTTCTTTTCTACTATTATTTGACCTTCTTTAATAACTACTGGAGTAACTTGATCAGCCGCTTCTTTTCTCTTCTGCAGTGTAGTTTCTACATCTAAAAATCTATTTGGCTGAATAGTTTTCTCAATAATCTTAATTCCAAGAATTTTTGCACTATCGGAAAGATGTTCTAGTTTTTCAAAGTTATTAGATATGTTTTGTATTTCCGCTTCGAGTTCTTCTTCTTTTATTCCTATACTCATTACTTGACTTACCATATCCTTTATGCTATTTTCAAGGGTAGTAAGTGAATCATCTGATATTGCTAAAGCAATACTATATTCTTCTTTACCTAATCTTATATTAGATCTTTGCTGAAGAATTTCAATCTTTGTAGTTTGAGTTTCGCTTTCTTCTAATTCCATATTTCTAATTTGCTTTAATATGGCAAAAAAGTTATTGATATCATTTTTGACTTTCACTTGAACTGAGGTTTCAAATCTATATCTTGGTTCGACCTTTTTCATAGCTTCTTCTTTTAACTTTTCCGTAGTTATCTCATCTACTATTTCTTTAGTAGCTCTAATATCATCAGGGGCCAAATCTCCTATTTTAATTGCTACCTTTTCTGGTGCCATACTGCTGCCAACAATGAGATACATAAGTACTGTAAATACTAAGGCAAGTAATATTTGTTTTATTATTGTTTTCTTTAAAAAGGATAATATAAAATTATCTGATGGTTTGTCCCCTTTTTTCTTATTTAAATCCATGGTATCCCCCCAGTTCACTATTTACCTGTTTCTGTACCCTTATCATATTTATCATAAGCCTCAATAATTTTTTGAACAAGCTGATGCCTTACAACGTCTTTCTTAGTTAAATAAACAAAATCAATTCCCTTAATATCTTTTAATATATTTGCAACTTGCTTTAGTCCAGAACTCTTACCTTTAGGTAAATCAATTTGTGTTATATCTCCTGTTATTACCGCTTTCGACCCAAAACCTAGCCTTGTAAGAAACATCTTCATTTGCTCATTAGTTGTATTTTGAGCCTCGTCAAGAATGACAAAGGACGAATCTAATGTTCTTCCTCTCATATAAGCCAAAGGAGCAACTTCAATCAGTCCTTTTTCCATATATTTCCCATAAGTTTCTGGTCCAAGTATGTCATATAGTGCATCGTATAATGGTCTTAAATAAGGATCTACTTTCTCTTGTAAATCTCCTGGAAGAAACCCTAGACTTTCACCTGCCTCAACAGCAGGTCTGGTCAAAATTATCCTATTGACTTCCTTGTTTTTAAATGCAGATATAGCCATTGCCATCGCTAAATATGTCTTTCCAGTACCTGCAGGACCTATACCAAACACAATGTCATTTTCTTTGATGGAATTTACATATATTCTTTGCCCAAGAGTTTTTGGTTTTATAGCCTTACCAGACGCAGTGATACATATTACTTGATCCAGTAGATCTTTTAAAGTATCTTCTTGTCCTTCTAATACAAGTTGAATAGCATATGCAACTTCCTGCTTACTCAATCTCCCTTGTTTTTTAATAATTTCAGCAAGACTATTTATTAATTTTTCTGCAAAAGATATTTTTGGCTCTTCACCTATAATCCTAATCTCACCTTCCCTAGAAACTATGTCTACATCTAATTCTCTTTCAATTAATTTAATGTTTTCATCAAAGTTTCCAAAGAGCTCAAGTATATAGTTGCTTCCATTAATTGTTATTCTTCTTTCTTGTACTTCTCTTCCCAAAATTAGTCCTCCTGATTATCTGTATTAGTTATTTTTTCTTTAATTCCAATGTCTTCAGTTACTTCAAAGATTACCTCTGTAATCAAGGCATTGTCTTCTATCCTATGTCTTATATCTTTTGAAATTACACTGGCGTTTTTAGGGATTTTCTCCATCAATTGCTGTGTAGCTTTAACTGATGTAATCTTCTTTAAAGCTTCTATATCCTGTTCTATTCTAATCTTTTCTACTTCTTTATATTTGTGCTCTATTACAGATAAGGGCAATTTAATAATCCCTAAATTACCGATTTCCTTGGTCTTTTTTTCCTCTATATAATTTTTAAATGGTATTTCTCCATTCATAAGTTGAATTCTTTTGTTTCCAAATATAATTTCTCTAGTAGTAAAAACTTTACCTGTTTCCTCATTAATAAATTTTACTATTGGTTCTTCTATAGTTTCAGTGTAGCTAGTTCTAGCCAGAACTATTCCCTCCGAATGTACTAAAAGTGGAGATAATAATCTCTCATCTTTTATAATTCCAGTTATGAGAATTTGCCCTTCTTTAACAACCTCCCCTTTTGTGACTAATGCCTTCCCACTTTTTACGACAACTTTTTCAATAACCGCTTTTTTAGCTGCAACAATATTACAAGGAGTATCTTCTTTCACTTGTACTTCAGTTAAAGGTCTTTCTCTAACCTCTACTATCATCTTAGTGCCATGTATTTCTATATTAGCAAAAGACAAATCTTGAATATTCAATAATAGTGCATTAGTAATATCTGTATTTTTTGCAGTTTTTTTACTTATACCTTCTTTGATATTTAAAGACGATAAAACATTTATTATTTCTTCATCTTTAATTCTCTCATTGCCAACAATATCAATAGTCCAAATAAAAGAAGTCATAAAAATAACTAAAGCTATTGATAGTAAAGAGCCTATAGCAAGCATCTTTCTATATTTAAATTTACTAATAAAAAAAGGATATCCTCTTTTTTCTAAAATATATACTCTACATCCTACTTTTTGTACAACATCTCTTAAAGCTTTAAAGCCAGATATGCTAACTTTTGCTTTTAATGTAGTATAATCAATCCTTGTTATATCCCATAATATAATATTTTTAGATATTGCAAGATTAATAAATTTTTCAAGAGTAAGTCCTTCAATTTTTATAATAACATATCCTCGAAAATAATTCCATATGCGAATAACTAGCAATATTTCACCCCCTCTATTATGTAAATTCTATGGATTCGATTTCACCAACTATAATGATTTCTTCAGTCACGATGGTCTTTATAACCATATTCTTTCCTAATATCCTTAAAATCCCTGCATTAGTGTTTATTCTAATTCTTAGGCTTCCATATTCAACAATACCTTTATGGTTTTCAATATATAATTGTAGATTTCCTACTAATGTTATTTTGGGTAAATCTAATATTATATCCTTAGGCAGCTCAAGTATTTCCGAAAAATTAGTTTTTATTTCATTTATCTTATTTTTCACTGTAACCCTCCTCCATATATAAATCTATGCGTCATTCTATGGTAGTATTCTCATTGAGGTAAGTACTCAAATATAAAAGGGCTGTTTTAATTATAAAACAGCCCTTTTATAGCTCAATATCTACTATCACTGGGAAATGATCTGAATACTGTACTTTTTCTACTCTATATCGTTTTATCTTCATAGCTTTACTTGTAAAGACGTAATCTATTCTATACTCATTTTTAAATATATTTAATGTATTTTTATATTTGTAATTAGTTTTTTCTCCCACATCATTAAGCCTTTGCTGAATTTTTAAAATATTTGGATCACTATCTGTTACATTAAAATCTCCAATCAGTACTAATTCTCCATTATACATATCTATATAATCTAAAAGGCTTTGAAATTGCTTATGTCTGTCTTCTTCATCTAGCCCTAGATGTGTTACAATGAAATTTAATTTTTTATTGTCGTCAATTAAAACAGTGGTTCTTAACAATCCTCTACTTTCTCCTTTACCCACCATTAATATGTTCTCAGAATCCTGTAAAGGAAATTTACTTAGAACACCATTCCCATATTCACCTTTTAAAAAGCTCTTATTTGACCCAAAATAATAATACATAGAAAGACTATCAGCTAAAATTTTAAGTTGATCTTCAAAATTCGTTCTTGATACATTCTTGTCTACTTCCTGCAAGCCAATGATATCCACATCATAATATTTTATAGGCTCTGCAATAGACTTAAGGTTACTATTACCAATTTTATCTCTTCCGCGATGTATATTATACGTCATTATTCTAATTGATTTTTTTTCACCATTTCCATCTCTTTCAGTATCTATTATATATTTAGATGGTATAGATGATATAGAACTTTCTACTATAATTCTAGCTTTATTATAAACTTTTATAATATCAGTTTCAGATATATTATTACCTTTATTGGAAACTATGAACTCATTATATTTTTTTTGAGCATATTTTTTTGTTGTAAAATAATCTTTATATATTATATTTTTAGTTATGCCCTCTTCTGAAATAATTTCTATTTTGAGATTTTGCATATCTTGAGGAACCAGTATCTGTATAAAAATATCTTCATTTTTCCTTATTAGTTTCAATTTTACATTAGCTTGAGAAAAAGTATTCTGATAAGAAGAAGGAATATTAAAAAAAGCTAAAATTAATAGTAAAATTGAAACTATTCTCTTTGTCATAGCTTGTCCACCCTTGTAAAAAAATTGCGACTATTTTAAAGATTATAGCACTTTATCATATATATGGCAATGCCGAGAATTTATCAAATAAAAATCATATATATAAAAAACCTGAACAAAAAAGTTCAGGTTTTTATCTATTTCAAAAATCTTCTTACGATATTATTTACCATACTACCATCTGCTCTGCCTTTTACTTTTGGCATTACATTTGACATTACCTTTCCTATATCTTTAACTGAATCTACTCCTAATTCTTCAATAGTTAATTTAACTATCTCTTCAAGCTCGGATTCAGTCAACTGCTGTGGTAAGTAGCTTAAAAGAATGTTAATTTCATTTTCCGTTAACTCCACTAAGTCCTGCCTTTGGCCCTTCTTAAAGTCTTCAATAGCATCTTTTTTCTGCTTTACCTGTTTTGAGATAATGTCAATAATGGCCTCATCATCTAATTCTATTCTTTCATCAACTTCTTTTTGCTTAATAGCTGCCCTTATCATTGTGATAACATTTTTTTTAATCTTATCCCCACTTCTCATTGAGACCTTTAAGTCTTCCATTAATTTATCCTTTAGGGACATTATGTTTCACCTCTTATCTTGATCTTGAGTTCTTTCTTCTTGCAGCCTCAGATTTTTTCTTACGTCTTACGCTTGGCTTTTCATAATGTTCTCTTTTTCTAACTTCTGCCAATACACCAGCTCTAGCGCACTGTCTTTTAAATCTCTTTAAAGCACTATCTAATGATTCGTTTTCCCCGACTTTAACTTCTGACATTCATTCTCCCTCCCCTCAACCACTACAACAGGTCTATACTATACTATATGCAGTAAGTGGAATTCGGCACTAGATTATTATACATTAAATATCAGAATTATGCAACTCAATTTTTAACCTGGAGGCCACTGTAATTGTCTGCCACCTAATAAATGAAAATGTAAGTGCTCTACTGTTTGCCCACCAAACTCTCCACAATTATTTACAATTCTATAGCCTTGTTTATCTAACCCTTTTTCTTTTACAATTTTGCTTATTGCAACAAAAATATGACCTATAATGCTAGAATTGCTCTCATCTATATAATTTACTGAGGGTATATGTTCCTTAGGAATTATCAAAATATGAGTAGGAGATTGCGGGTTTAAATCATCAAAAGCTACTACTTTATCATCTTCATAAACCTTGCTTGCAGGTACACTCCCATTTACAATTTTACAAAAAATACACTCAGGCACCCGTTTCACCTCCTCAGATATAAAGTATAAAATTAGAAAAGCTTCTATAAAAAATGAAGCATTAATAAAAATCTATCTAATTTATTCAACAAATCTATAAAAAAATCCTTCTTAAGAAAGAATTTTCCCACTTAAATTTTCTCCATCTACTCCATCTATACTTACAGGTAATATTTCACCTACTAAAATAGATTTTCCTTTTGCGACTACTCTAATGTAATTTGTTGTATAGCCTTCTATTAGATCGACTTTGTCCTTTGATTGTTCCTCGAATAAAACATTTAATGTTGCCCCAATAAATTTGCTATTAAATTTAAAAGTATTCATTTCTCCTATTTTTATAAGTTCTTTAGTCCTACGATGTTTTACATCACTAGAAATTTGTGATTTATATTTAGCAGCTGGAGTACCTTTCCTAGGTGAATAAGGAAATACGTGTATTCTAGAAAATCCAATTTCATCTACAAAATCACAAGTTTCCTTAAATTCTTCCTCAGTTTCTCCTGGAAATCCTACAATAATGTCAGTGGTTATACCTACGTTTGGCATATGTTTTCTAATTAACTGTACTATTTTTCTGTATTCCTCTGTCGTATATTTTCTATTCATTCTCTTTAATACTGAATCACTTCCACTCTGCAGAGAAAGATGAAAATGATCACAAACTTTTGGAAGTCTAATTAATCTCTCCAAAAAATCCTCTGTCATTATAGTAGGTTCAATTGAGCTTAATCTAATTCTCTCTATGCCAGAAACATTATGAACCTTTTCTAAAACGTCTATTAACCTTATTTCGCCAATGTCTTTACCGTAAGATGCTACATGTATACCAGTAAGCACTACTTCTTTGAAGCCATTTTTTGCTAATTTTTCTACTTCACTTAATATATCATCAAGCTTTCTACTTCTAATAGGCCCACGTGCATAAGGTATTATGCAATATGAGCAAAACTGATTACAACCTTCCTGTATTTTAAGGAAAGCTCTTGTTTTTCCCTCTATATTTTCAATCTTCATCTCTTCAAATTCACGCTGTTTCATAATGTCAGTCACAATATTAATTTTCTGTCTGCTTTCTTTTACCTGTTGGCATAATTCTACGATTCTATTTCTATCCTTTGTGCCTATAACTATGTCTACTTCTTCTATACTCATCACTTCATCAGGCGAAGTTTGAGCGTAACATCCTACAACAGCAATGACAGCCTGTGGATTTTTATTTTTAGCACGCCGAATAAATTGCCTTGATTTCCTATCTCCAAGATTTGTTACAGTACAAGTATTTATAACATAAACATCTGCAATCTCATTCTCACTCACTATTTCATATCCACTTTTCTCGAATAGTTCCGCCATGGCCTCAGTTTCATATTGATTTACTTTACATCCTAGAGTATGAAAAGCAACTCTACTCATTAAATCACCCCTAAATCTCCTAGCTCATATAATACTAATGCAGCTGTAACAAATCCCGCAGTTTCTGTCCTAAGTATCCTAGGGCCAAGCGAGACTATGCTAGCATCAATTGATTTTAGTATTTGAACCTCATCTTCTTCAAATCCACCCTCTGGCCCTATTACAATATTAATCTTTTTAGAAGTTTTATTCTTTAGTACTTCCTTAATACCCATTTTCTGTTCATTTTCATATGGAACTATAATAAGCCCATTATCTTTTACTACTTTTATCATATCATTAAAAGTATGTATTTGGGAAATTTCTGGAATTATACCTCTTCTACTTTGCTTAGCAGACTCTTCAGCTATTTTGCTCCATCTTTCAAGCTTCTTTTCTTCTTTTTTCATATCTTGTATTTTTACTATAGTTCTGCTAGTTATAACTGGAACAATTTTAGATACTCCAATTTCAGTAGATTTTTGTATAATCAAATCCATCTTTGTAGCTTTAGGTATACCTTGATATAATATTATTTCCACAGGTGGCTCAGTATTCGAAGGCTTAGACTCAATAATCTCACATTTTACTTTTTCTTTTGATAAATCTGTAATTCTTACTAGATAGTCAGTTCCCTGCTTATCACATAAACATATTTCGTCTTGCTCTACTAGTCTAAGGACATTTTTTATATGTTTAACATCTTCTCCTGTTATAGTTATCATGTTACTTTGTATATTTTCTTTATCTACAAAAAATCTATGCATATTTTATTCACCCAACTTACCAACTATACAAGCCCATTCTCCTAGAGTCATTGTATCTATTATGCTTAGTCCTTCTTCAATAATTGCTTTTTTTACCATATCAATCTTTTCAAGTATAATACCAGAAGTAATAAAAATACCACCATTTTTTAAAAATTTTGTTATATCTTTAGTTAAAACTACAATAACTTCAGCAAGAATATTAGCGACTATTACATCTGATTTTTCATTGACTACATTTAGTAAATTTCCATGTCTAACCTCAACAATATTTTCAACGCTATTTATTTTAGCATTTTCTGTTGTAACTTTAACAGCTAATTCATCAAAATCTACTGCCACAACCCGTTCGGCCCCTAGCTTTGCAGCAGCAATAGATAATATACCACTGCCACACCCTATGTCAAATACTGTCTGACCTGGTCTTATGTATTTTTCCAGCTGCTTTATGCACATTATAGTTGTCTCATGAGTTCCTGTACCGAAAGCCATACCTGGATCAAGCTCTAGGATTATATCGTCATCTTCTTTTATATAGTCTTCCCAAGTAGGCTTTACAACTATTTTTTCACCTATTTTTTTAGGTTTATAATATTTCTTCCACGCTTCTGCCCAATCTTTTTCATACACTTCTGAAGTAGTTACTTCTCCTAACCCTTTATCTAGATTATATAGAGGTATCATTTCTACGTTTTGTTTTATGAGCTCGATTTTGTCAATTAAATCTTCGCTTTCTGGAAAATAGGCCTTTACTATTACTCCATCATATTGCGGTTCTAATAAACTGGAGTCAATATAATCCCAGCATTCATCACTATTTGCATATGCAATAATGTCATTAGGGTCTTCAATAGAAAGTCCACCTGCTCCAACATCGTATAATATATTTGATACAGCCTCTACAGCCTCTGCTGTAGTTTTAACTTGTACCTCAATCCACTTCATATAGTTCACATCCCTATAAATAAATTTATCAATTACTTTTTTTAAGATATTATACCCTATACCTTCAAAAAAACACAATTGTTTATTTAAAAGGCATATAATAATCACTCCATTAAAATGGAGTGATTAATTCCCCTGAAATGCATCTTTTACCTTATTAAAAAAGCCTTTTTTGTGCTCGTATATTTTTTCTCCACTTTCTATTGCAAATTGTCTTAAAATTTCTTTTTGTTTCTCGCTTAACTTTTTCGGAACCTGAACTACTACTTTTACATATTGATCTCCTCTACCATAACCTCTAACATTAGGTATCCCTTTTCCTTTAAACTTAAATACAGTATCTGTCTGAGTTCCCTCGGGAATAATATGTTTTATTTTTTCACCATCTAATGATGGGAACTCTATTTCTCCGCCTAGAGCAGCTAACACAAAAGATATTGGTACCACACAGTAAATATCATTTCCTTCTCTTTCAAAAATCTCATGAGGCTTTACATTTATATAAATATATAAATCTCCAGGAGGACCACCTTTTTCTCCAATTTCTCCTTCACCTCTAAGAGGAATAACAGATCCAGTATCTACACCTGCAGGAATTTTAATGCTGATTTTTCTTTTCTTTCTTTCTTTTCCTGTTCCTGCACATTTACTGCAAGGTTTATCAATTATTTCTCCAGTACCATTACATCTATCGCAAGTACCAACTCTAACGAACTGACCAAAAGGAGTAGTTTGTGCATACCTAACTTCTCCTGTACCATTACATTTTGGGCATTTAGTTTTATTAGTTCCGGGTTCAGCTCCTGTACCTTTACATTTTGAACAACTCTCAGTTCTTGTAAATTCAATTTCCTTATCTACCCCAAAAGCTGCTTCTTCAAATTCTATATCTAATTTATATTTAATATCTGCACCTTTTCTAGGAGAACTTTTTCTGCTACTACTTGAAAAACCTCCTCCAAAAATATCAAAAATATCTTCGAATATATCTCCAAAGCCACCAAAACCTTCAAATCCTTGACTAAAACCACCAGCTTGACCGTTTACACCTTCATGTCCAAATCTATCATACTTAGCTCTTTTATCTGGGTCACTTAAAACTTCATAAGCTTCATTAACTTCCTTAAATTTTTGTTCTGCTTCCTTATCGTTTGGATTCAAATCAGGATGATATTTCTTAGCTAACTGTCTAAAAGCCCTCTTGATTTCTTGTTCTGTGGCGTTTTTACTAACTCCCAATATTTCATAATAATCTCTTTTGCTCAATGTTTCACCACCATTCTAATGAGGTCTGATTAATGCAAGCACTAAACTTCAAACTTCTACTAGTTTAATTTATTTAATACAATCTGTCAATAGTCATTATAAAAGCTAAATCCCAAAGGACTTAGCTTTTATCTACTATTTATCATCATCAACTACTTCATAATCAGCATCCACAACATTATCATCTTTACTATTTGTTTGACCTTGTGCTCCCTGAGCTCCTTGTTGTGCTGCTTGTTCGTATAATTTTTGAGATAATGTATGGAACTCAGTTGTAAGTTCTTCAGTCTTTTTCTTAATAACCTCAGTATCATTTCCTTCTAAAGCTTTCTTTAATTCATCTAGCTTTCCTTGAACTTTAGCTTTTTCATCTCCGCTTAATTTCCCTTCAAGTTCTTTTAATGTTTTCTCTGTTTGATATACTAAGGAATCAGCATTATTTCTGACCTCAATGCTCTCTTTTTTCTTTCTATCCTCTTCTGCAAATTGCTCTGCTTCCTTAATTTTTCTTTGGATTTCTTCTTCTGATAGATTAGTTGAAGCAGTGATAGTAATCTTCTGCTCTTTCCCTGTACCTAAATCCTTAGCTGATACATTTACTATACCATTTGCATCTATATCGAAAGTAACCTCAATTTGTGGTACTCCTCTTGGTGCTGGTGGAATTCCAGATAGTTGGAATCTACCTAAAGTGATATTGTCACTTGCCATTGGTCTCTCGCCTTGAAGTACGTGTATATCAACTGCAGTTTGATTATCAGCTGCTGTAGAGAAAATTTGACTTTTCTTTGTAGGGATAGTAGTATTTCTTTCTATAAGTTTTGTAAATACTCCACCTAAAGTTTCTATACCTAATGACAATGGTGTTACATCTAGTAGTAACAAGTCTTTTACTTCACCACTAAGAACTCCAGCCTGAATCGCTGCACCTAAAGCAACAACCTCATCTGGGTTAACACCCTTATGTGGTTCTTTGCCTGTTAAATTTCTTACTGCTTGTTGAACTGCAGGAATTCTTGTAGATCCTCCAACAAGTATAACTTTATCTATATCTGATGGAGATAGTCCTGAATCACTGAGAGCCTTCCTAGTTGGTCCCATAGTTCTCTCAACTAAATGAGCAGTGAGTTCATCAAATTTCGCTCTTGTTAAATCCATATTTAAATGCAAAGGTCCTGATTGTGTAGCTGTTATAAATGGTAAATTTATGTTAGTTGTCATTACACTAGAAAGCTCTTTTTTAGCTTTTTCAGCAGCTTCCTTTAATCTTTGAAGTGACATTTTATCATTTCTTAAGTCTATGCCGTGCTCTTTTTTGAATTGTTCTGCCATATAGTCTATGATTACCTGGTCAAAGTCGTCACCACCTAAGTGGTTATCTCCACTAGTAGCAATAACTTCAAAAACTCCGTCTCCAATTTCTAGTATAGAAACGTCAAAAGTTCCTCCACCCAAGTCGAATACCATTATTTTCTGATGTTCTTCAATTTTATCTAATCCATATGCTAAAGAAGCAGCAGTAGGTTCATTAATTATTCTTCTAACATTTAATCCTGCAATTCTTCCAGCATCCTTTGTTGCTTGTCTTTGACTATCTGTAAAATATGCTGGAACTGTTATAACTGCTTCTGTAACTTTTTCTCCTAGATAATTTTCTGCATCAGCTTTTAATTTTTGAAGTATCATAGCAGATATATCTTGAGGTGTATATTGCTTTCCATCTATTTCTACAACATGGTCTTTTCCCATATATCTCTTAATTGATGAAATTGTTCTGTCTGGGTTTGTAACTGCTTGCCTTTTTGCAGTCTCTCCAACTAATCTTTCTCCATCCTTAGTAAAAGCAACAATTGATGGAGTAGTTCTATTTCCTTCAGCATTGGCAATAACAACTGGTTCTCCACCTTCCATTACTGCCACACAAGAGTTTGTTGTTCCTAAGTCAATTCCAATAATTTTTGACATATTATTTACTCCTCCTTATGTAGTCCTTTATTATTTTGAAACCTTAACCATACTAGGTCTTATAACTTTATCTTTAACTTTATAGCCTTTCAAAAGAACTTCTGTCACTACATTTTCTTCGTAATCAGCACTTTCTTCTTGTGCTACTGCATGATGATAATTAGGGTCAAACTTTTCACCCAAGGCATTTATTTCTTCTAATCCATTGCTTTTAAGTAAATCTACTAATTGCTTATATACCATTTCCACTCCTATATATAAGCTTTCTACAGTAGACTCTCTAATATCAACTTGAAGTGCTCTTTCAAAGTTATCTATTACAGGTAATAATGATGAAATAATATCCTGTGCTGCAAACTGATATATATTCTCCTTTTCTTTCTCTGTTCTCTTCTTAAAATTACTAAAGTCTGCTTGAAGTCTAATAAATCTATTATAAAGCTCTTCGTATTCAGTTACTTTTTTATTATAGTTTTCTAGTAGTTCTTTCACGTCTATATCATCCGCATCATTAGTATCTTTCATTTTTGCACCAACAGCATCCAAATCTTTATTATTTTCCATTTCATCTATAGTAGCCTCTAAATTGTTATCTGCAGTTTCATTTTCCAGATTTTGCTGCGCAAAATCCTCCTTTGCTTTATTTTCCATTTTTAATCCTCCAATCAAAGCGTAATATTTTCCAAAGATTAAAATAAAATTCTTGCATCTGTATTGACTATTCAGTAAAATATTGAGTTAATATTTCATTTAAATCCAATGATAAAGACCTAACTGCATTTATTACATTAGAATAATCCATACGTGTAGGCCCTATTACACCGATTTTACCTATGGTTTTCCCATTTAAACTATAAGTAGCAGTTATAACACTGCAACTTTTAATTTCATCATAAACATTCTCACTACCAATTGTAACTTCAATGTCATTTTGCTCTCTATTTAAAAGCATCTTTACAATGTTAGGTTTATTTTCAATGAAAGAAATAAAATTCCTAGCCTTTTCTAAATCATTATATTCTGGAAAATTAAATATTTTAGTCACACCTTCTGAGAAAACTTCAACATCAGTGGCATCCTCTAGAACCTGAAGCATTATTGGAAATATATTTAAAATTGAATTCTTAAATTCATACATTTCACTTACAAGTTTATCTAATAATTCAGAGTTAATATCTCCTATATCATAGCCCTTTAATTTATCATTTAAAAAATTCGAAATTATATTTAATTGGTCAGGAGACATAGCAATATCTGTTCTCAAAACAGTATTCTTAACTATTCCTGAATTTGTTACTATTACTACTAATATTTTGCTTTCATCTATAGGTATTAACTGAATATGCTTTAGCTTACTCTTTTTTATCTGTGGTGCTATAGCAAGAGAAGTATAATTAGTCACTTTTGAAAGAATTTTTGCTGCATTATATATTAATTGGTCAACTTCTCCTATTTCTTCAACTAGCTCATTTTTTAAATCATATCTTACAATAAAATTCATATTTTTTGACTGCAATAACCTATTTACATATAATCGATAGCCCTTATCAGAAGGTATCCTACCTGCAGATGTATGAGGTTGTACTAAATATCCCAACTCTTCCAAGTCAGACATTTCATTCCTTATGGTTGCAGAACTAATACCTAAATCAAATTTTTTTGAAATAGTTCTAGATCCAATGGGCTCAGCACTTGTTATATAGCTTTGTATAATAGCATGTAAAATTTTTAACTTTCTATCATCAAGCATCATATAACATCACTTCCTATCTTTTATTAGCACTCGTTCTTATTGAGTGCTAATCTTCATGATTTAAAATTATCACTGTTACATTAAAATGTCAATACTTTTTTTATTTTGATTTAAGGAAGAATTTCCATAAATATAAGATTACATAAATCTAGTCCTTTTTTTGTAAGTCTTAGGTTTTTTCCTTTTTCCAACAATAAATCTTGTTGAATAAATTTATCTATAGTTTTTCCATATACTTCTTTTATATTAATTCCAAATTTATTATAAAAATCATCATAGTCAATCCCATCAATTAACCTTAAGCCAAGAATTAGATACTCTGCCATTTCCATATTCTTGTCTATAAATTCTTTTTCTACTATAGGAAAACCTCCACTATTTATACAACTAAAATACTGATTCATATTTTCTGTATTTCCATATCTATAATTCTTAAAATATGAATAGGCAGATATACCTAAGCCAATATATGGTTTACATTTCCAATAGATTAAATTATGTTTGCTTTCGTAGCCCCTTTTTGCAAAATTAGATAATTCATAATGTAAATAGCCATGTTTATACAATAACTCTATTCCTTTATGATACATGTCTCTTTCTATATCTTCATCAGGAAGTACAAGCTCTCTATTAACATATTTATCATAAAAAGGAGTGCCCTCCTCTATTTTTAAGCTATAATATGAAATATGTTCTGGTCCTAGTTTAACTGCTATTTCTAGTGTTCTTATAGAATCATCTAAGGTTTGCTCTGGTAGATTGAACATTAAATCAAAACTTACATTGTTAAATCCATGTTTTCTAATTAATTTATAGGTATCTAAAAAATCTTTCACTGTGTGTATTCTTCCTATTTTTTTTAGCATTACATCATTCATAGATTGAACTCCAATGCTAATTCTATTTATACCAGCCCTCTTGTATATATTCAGTTTTTCTTCATCTATAGTCTTAGGATTAGCTTCTATTGTAATTTCTTTTACATTAGTAGCATTTAAATTTTTATGAATATGGTCCAAGATATCATAAATATATCGTGCATTTATTAATGATGGTGTCCCTCCACCAAGATAAATAGAACTTACACTATATTCTTTTAATTCTTCTCTATATAAATCTAGTTCCTTTATAACAAATGAAATATATTTTTCAGCATTATCTAACAAGCTAGGAGAAGAACAGAAATCACAATAATAGCATTTGCTTTTGCAAAAAGGCAAATGAATATAAATTCCTATATCTTTCATAAAAACACTCCCTTATATATTTAAAAGCTAAGGACATCCTCCTTAGCTTCATATCACTAAACATAAAACGTCGAAATACTTGGTATAGATTTCAAGTAATAGAATTTTTGGTATTATAATTATTTTAATTGTCGTCATATTTTAATACAGCTAAAAATGCTTCTTGTGGCACTTCTACACTACCAATTTGCCTCATTCTCTTCTTTCCTTCTTTCTGTTTCTCTAAAAGCTTCTTCTTTCTAGTAATATCTCCACCATAGCATTTAGCTAATACGTCTTTTCTTAGAGCTTTTACAGTTTCTCTAGCAATGATTTTAGAACCTATTGCAGCTTGAATAGGAATTGCAAACTGATGCCTTGGTATAACATCTTTAAGTCTCTCAGCAATTAACCTACCCTTCTCATATGCTTTATCTTTATGTGTAATAATTGAAAACGCATCAATTAACTCTCCATTTATTAATATATCAAGTTTAACTAAATCTGATTTCTTATATCCTTTTAATTCATAATCAAGAGACGCATATCCCCTTGTCTTAGACTTTAAGGCATCAAAGAAGTCGTAAATTACTTCATTAAGCGGCAGTTCGTAATGCATAACTACTCTAGTTTGCTCTAAATATTCCATGTTTTTAAATATTCCACGTCTATTTTGGCACAATTCCATAATTGCACCAACATAATCTGTAGGTGTCATTATAGTAACATCTACTATAGGCTCTTCCATATATTCTATTTCTGACACATCTGGAAGGTTGGTAGGATTTTGAAGTACTAATTCTTCCCCATTTTTCTTTTTAACCTTATATATAACACTTGGAGATGTAGTTATCATATTTAAATTAAATTCTCTTTCTAGTCTTTCCTGTATAATTTCCATATGAAGCAAGCCTAAAAAACCACATCTAAATCCAAAACCTAATGCAACTGAAGTTTCTGGTTCAAATACTAAAGCAGCATCATTCAGTTGGAGCTTCTCCAAAGCATCTCTTACACTGTTATAATCTTCCCCTTCTGCTGGATATATACCACAATATACCATTGGAGTTACTTTTTTATACCCAGGAAAAGGATTATCTGTAGGCCTTGCTGCCTCTGTAATAGTGTCTCCAACCCTTGCATCCTTGACATTTTTTATACTGGCAGCAACATATCCAACTTCCCCTGCATATAATTCCTTCACTGGAGTATGTCTCGGTGCAAATATACCTACTTCAGTTACTTCAAATGTCTTATTACTTGACATCATTTTTATTTCCATACCAGTCTTTATTACTCCATCTATTACTCTTATCATCGCTATAACACCTTTATAGTTATCATAGTATGAATCAAAAATAAGAGCTTTTAAAGGAGCTTTTTCATCTCCATTTGGAGCAGGTATCTTCTTTACAATACTTTCAAGCACATCCTCAATATTCAACCCATCTTTTGCAGATATAAGAGGAGCATCTTCACAATCAAGACCTATTACGTCCTCTATTTCCTTTTTGACTTCATCTGGTCTTGCACTTGGTAGATCTATTTTATTTATAACAGGAACTATTTCCAAGTTTTGATCTAATGCTAAGTAAACATTAGCCAAAGTCTGTGCCTCTATACCTTGAGCCGCATCAACAACAAGTATGGCCCCTTCGCAGGCTGCCAGACTTCTAGAAACTTCATAATTAAAATCAACATGTCCTGGAGTGTCTATTAAGTTAAGGATATACTCATTACCGTCTTTTGCTTTATATACAAGTCTAATTGTTTGTAATTTAATCGTTATTCCTCTTTCTCTTTCTAAATCCATATTGTCAAGAAGCTGGTCTTGCATTTCTCTTGAAGTTATCAATCCTGTTTTTTCAATTAATCTATCTGCTAAGGTTGATTTTCCATGATCGATATGAGCAATTATCGAAAAGTTTCTTATTCTCTTTTGTCTATCTTCCATAAATTACCTCCTCGTCTGCAGGACAAAATACCTTTTTAAATTATAACATAGGTTAAAAATTGATAAAAGACCAGTTTTTATTTTATCTGGTCTTTATTGTTGTAAATATCTTATCTAAATAATTATTAGCTGTTTTAACAAAATCCTCCATTATAACTTTTGTATTATTTATTTTATCATTTATTTCTTTTTTTTCAACTACATAGTCTTTACCAAGAAAATGAAACCAATAAAACTTCTCATCTTGTTTAAAAAAATAAAGCTGTTTATCGTAAATATTCATCATACCTCTTACAGCTTTATCTACTGTGTTTAATCCAATAATAAAAATACAAAATATAAAAATAGATATAATTACTTTTATTCTTCTCTGTCTCTTATATATTTTATTTTTCTTATACCTTTCAAGTCTGCTTTCCAAAATAATCACCATATATATTGTTGGCAATTATTTGGTTTTTTATTCCTATTTGTACAGAGAACCAAATCTGCTGTCAAAAGGAAAATATCTATATACTGCTTTTCCTTTAATAGAGTCTATTGGAATAAGTCCCAAGTATCTACTATCTTTACTAGCCCCTTTATTTCTATTATCTCCTAATACGAATACATACCCTTTTTCTACTTTCCACACACTATTTTCATAGCTATAAGTATATGCATCCTCTGATATATAGTCTTCTATATATTGTTCTCCATTTACATAGACCTTTCCATCGATTATTTCTACTGTATCACCTTCTATTCCTATAACCCTCTTTATATAATCCTTAGTTGGATCATCAGGTGCCTTTAGAACTACAATGTCTCCACGTTTAGGGCTACTTATTTTATATATTATTTTGTTAGTAAATAGTCTATCTCTTTCATGTAGTGTTGGATACATTGAATATCCAAGGACATAAGTTGTATTAAATAAAAAGGTTTTTATTAAAATGGCTATTATTACTGCGAAAGCTATACTTTTTAACCATTCAAATACTTCTTTCCTAATGCTATTCTTTTGTTCATTATCCATTCCTTTTTCTTTATCGCTTTCCATGCCCTATAACCTCCTTAGGCAAATTCTTAAAAGTAATTATACCATTTATTCATAAAAAATAATAGTTTAACTGTTTAAATTTTATTCTTCTTTCTTAATATTTTCCTTTTCAATACCTTCAATAACTTTATGTAAAATCTCTCCTATATACTTGGCTGATTCCTTAGCTTCATCAATTGTATTAAGATTACTTCCTACTTCTATTAATGCTGCATAATCACTGACATACTGGTTAAACTTCCCTCTTTGCTTTATAATAATATTCTTAAATAATCCAGGATATAAGCTATCAGAAACATGCCTAATATAATTTGCAAATTTAATTAGTTGTTCTTTATTCGGATTATCAGGACCTATAACTAACGAAAATGTAGCTACACTTTTACCATCAATATTAACTCTTGTTGCTTGCTTCGCTTTATTCAAAACAGTTTCTGATACTTCTTCGATACCATCCCTATGAATATCTAGTACAATTTTTATGCTTTCATTTTTACTCATTTCTTCTTTTACTGTCGCTAAAGATTTAGTGTATGATTCATTATATGAAGGAATATCATGGTATACATCTATCCATTTTACCTTATGTCCTTTTTCTTCAAGAATTTTTGCAATAATTTCACCTACTGCTAAAACATTATATTCTCTATCTTCAGTATGAAATCTACCAGTAGTTACTGGTAAATAGGATTCAGTTCCGTGGGTATGATATATAAGGACATAAGGATTCTCATGGTCAAATCTTACTGAAGCTGGCCGTTCAATATATAAGTTATCATTATGTATTTTACCTATAGTTTCTAATTCCTTGTTTAACAGACTTCCTTCCTCTGGATCTTCTACAAACACTATGTCAGTAAGTATTAGATAACCTTCTAAATCTGGTGCTTCTTCCTTCATGCTATCTGCCTTTCCTTCCTCCCAAGAATATGTATCGCTAAAAGCACTTACTATAGCTGGAAGGTGAGGCTTTATAAAAATTTTAGGTTCAAATATTTTTGATAAGCTACCAAAAAAATTGCTAAAAACAGATTCCTTTTGTGATTCGTAATTTATTTCATATACTGTCTCCATACATGCATTGGAATTAAGTAGCAGTTTTAAAAACAAATTACTCCTTATAATACTATTATTTGGTTCAATTAAGTCTGTATCCATTTCATTATCCTCAGCTAATGCCACATCTTCAATATTTACAATTTCTGCTGTATTAAACACTTCTATTACTTTTTCTTCATCATAATCTTCTAATACTAATGATTTTTTGATATCAGATAGCTTGCCTATTACTTTTGCGCCTAAAAACAAGTTTGTTAAACATAATATAGCTATTAACATATATGTTATTCCTTTATTATAAACTTGGTATCTTATCATATTCAACAACTCCTTATGTAAAACATTATATGAAATTATATTCTACATAATTTGTTATTATGAATATTGCAAAAAACAGAAAACCCTATATTTTATAGGGCTCAATTTATATATCTATTTATATCTTTCAAATCAATCCCATGATGTAACGCAATATTTATTCCATTAGCAACTATTAAAGAAAGATTACTTATTAACTCATCAATTTCCTTTGGTGTCACTACTACGTTTGGCATATATGGTGTTAATACTTCCCTTATTAGTTGATACTTATCCTGAGTTTCCATTTCTTCTAACATTGAATAAAATTCCGTACCTTTATCTGCTTGTTCTTTTAGCGCCTTGATTATAAGATCTATTGTATCGTTTATCATAGTAGCAGCATCGACAACTGTAGGTATCCCTATGGCATATACTGGAACCCCTAAAGTTTCTTTGTTTAAAGCTGTTCTCTCATTTCCTATTCCTGAGCCCGGACTTATACCTACATCAGTAATTTGAATAGTTGTACTAACTCTCTCCATTTTTCTTGAAGCCAATGCATCTATTGCAACTACAATATCTGGTTGGGTTTTTTCAACTATTCCTTTAATAGTCTCACTAGTTTCTATTCCAGTTATTCCCATAACCCCTGGTGCAATAGCTGAAACGCTAGTCATGTCTTCATCCTCAACCTTATTATAAGCTTTAAAAAGATGTCTAGTAACATATACCTTATCAACAACTTTTGGCCCCAATGCATCTGGAGTTATGTTCCAGTTACCTAACCCTACAATTAAAGTTTTAGTATGCTTATTAGGATTAATTAATGCTTTTAATTCTTTTGCTAATGCTTGGCTAATTTCATCTTTTAAATCTTGGTCTGCATTTTTTAGTGCTGGCACATCTATAGTAATATATGTTCCTATAGGTTTTCCAAGCCTTTTTTCCCCCTGTTCATTCAAAATTTTTACTCTAGTTACAATATAGTTTTCTTTTTCCTCTTTATTTACATCAATATCTTTTATTTCTCCTTTAAATTTTTCTTGATATATTTCTCTTGCCTCAATAGCTAAGTCAGTCCTTAATTGAAACATTTTTTCACCTCCAATTATTCTATCTTAGATTTATTAGTTATAGTTATATATAATATATGGTTGCACTAGTTGACTGTAATTATACTTTTTTATTCTCTGAATAATTTATATATAATTTGGATATAAAAGAAATAGCATATTTTTCTTGCAATTTACTTTTCTTCATGGTAGAATTACTTTTGTTAAGGCTTTCGAAGGGGGTGAACCTGTTGGCAAATATCAAATCTGCAAAGAAAAGAATTGAAGTTACTAAAGTTAGAACTGCTATAAATAAATCAAGAAAATCTGAAATTAAAACATATATAACTAAATTTAACAAAGCTATTGAGAGTGGAGATCTAGATTCAGCTAGAGCTTTACTTAGAATAGTAGAGAAAAAATTATCTAGAGCTGCTGCTAAAAATACTATTCATAAAAATGCTGCTGCTAGAAAAATTAGTCGTTTGACAAAAAAATTAAATGAAGCTGTATAATAAAAAAAACAACTTCGGGCTTAGCCCGAAGTATTTTAATTTTTGACATATATAATTATATATATGAAAATTACATTATTGAATATATAACTTTATTCTCATCTTCACTTTACCTTACTAATTTCAGCTATAAACATCTCAACTGCTAGCTTCCAATCTATCTGACCTGTTTTTATGCTTCTATCTACATCAAGGGCCTTTTCCAAAATTATACTAAGATCATCTATTGTAAAATTACTTGCTTGTGTTATTAATTTCTTAACCACAAAGGTATGTATGTTTAGTTTTTGTGAAATAACCCCTTGGCTATATCCTTTTTCTTCATAAAGTTTGGTAAGCATCAGAAGTCTAAGCTGCCTAACTATCATATGTAATATTAATTGTATAGGCTCATTATCTAAAATCATGTCATTAAATATAGATAAAGCCATATCAGCCTTTTTCTGACCTAATGCATCTACAAAATAAAACACGTTGTTTTGAAAAGATTTAACTACTCCCTTATCTACATCTTCTTTTTCTACTGTTTTTCTATTTCCCAAATAACTACATATTTTATCAATTTCATTTGCTAAATCATATAACGTTCTATCATCATGTTCATAATATCCAGATTTGCTAAGAAAATATTGAATATTTACTTTAGAGATCTCTTTTTGATTTTTAGAAAAAATGCTTTGAGTCCATTTAATTAGTTCTGCATCCTTTAGCTTTGATAGCTCTACTACTCCTCCATTTTCTTTAATTACCTTGACTATCTTTTTTCTATTATCGACTTTATCTTCAGTTGTAATAAAAATTAAACAGGTAGTAGAATTTAAATTTTTCATATAGCTACAAAGTTCCTCTTCATCTATATTGCTTACTTCTTTTTTAGATGTGAAAAACTGCAAATCTTCTACAATTACTATTTTTTTATCTGACATAAATGGCAACGTCTCACAGGCATTTATTATTATTTCAGCAGATGTTTCCTTACCATTTATGTAAATCATATTCAATGATTCAAAGGCCTTGTCAATATATTTATCTTTTATGTTTGAAATTATATAGTCTTTCAAATACATTTCATTTCCATATAGAAGATAAACCTTTTTTAGTTCATTATTCTTTATGTCTTTTAACATATCTTTATATTCCACAGAAATTACACTCCTTTATCAGCTGCAATCTTATATTCAATAACTTTTTGTATAAATCTATTTCATACTATTCTATATTGTAAATAAAAATCCTCATTGCAATAAATAATGCAAAATACTAAGGAAATAAATATGTAAACAAAAATATAGAGTAAATCATATCTATAATTTAATATTATATCATTAAATGTAAGCTTGGCTTTAATATATGTATATGTTTCTACATTATTTTCAGTAATGTTAAAAGCTATTAATCCATTCTCATCATTTCTTAATATGCTCGCACCAACATTTTTGTATCTTTCTAGCACCTCATTATGTGGATGCCCAAAGCTATTTTTCCCCACTTGAATCACGACATAAGTTGGTCTTATTTCACTTACAAATTCTGCTGAAGATGAAGTAATACTTCCATGATGAGGCACTTTTATAATATCTACATTTTCAAGATTATATTTGCTTACTAATTTCTGTTCTACTTCCTTTTCTATATCTCCAGTAAACAAAGTATTCTTGCCATAAGAGTTCAAAATAAAAGTTAATGATAAATTATTCTCATTATCAATATCTTGAGATGATATATTATTAAAAGGATTCAAAACCTTGATTAAATTGTTATCATCAATATATATTAAATCGCCTTCAGAAATTTTAGTAATCCTGATATTCTTTGCTTTTGCCTTGTTTATAATCTCTGTAAATAAATTGCTTCTAGGGTTTTCATATCCAATAAAGATATTATCAATTATTATGCCATCCATTAGGGACAATAGTCCTTCTGCATGGTCTTCATGAAAATGTGTTATAAATACTCCATCTAGCTTGTTTATTCCTTTTTTGAGTAAATAAGGCAGCACTATTCTTCCTCCCACATCAAAGTCTCCAAAAGATGTTCCTCCTGTATCTATCAAAAATACCTTATCTTTTGTAGATACCAAACAACTATCTCCTTGTCCTACATCAATAAATTCTAAAGTTGTAGCGTTATAAGTATAGACCATAAAAATACTTGCCACTAATACAATAGCAAAATAATAAAAAATAACTTTATTAATCTTAGAATTAAAAAGGTCAATATTTATTACTCTTAAAATAACAAGTAATAAAAAGTAAAACAGTAAAATATATGTTAGCCTTAAAGAAGGTAAATTTATATTGATAAAAGAAAATCTAAAGAAAAAATCCATTATTACATCTGCAATATTTAGTATTGAGTTTACAATAAAACCAAAGACAATTCCTGCATTAGTAAATACAAAAGAAATTAGAATTATTAAGAAGCAAATTATTAAAGAAAAAGAAAAAATAGGTACTAATATTAGATTTGATAATATGGACAATACTGCATAAGTATTATAGTGATACGCAAGTATTGGAAAAAGGCCTATTTGCACTGCTAATAATGAAGATAGTATTTTGGATGCTCTCTTGCTATATATAGACAAGAGCCATTTAATTCTAGGAGTAAATATGATAATAGACGCAGTTGCTATAAAAGACAATTGAAATCCTACATCAAATATCCATAATGGTCTTATAAGTAATAATATAAATCCGGCAAAAGACAGTGTATTAATAGAATCATATCTTCTGTATACTAATGTTGATAAAGACAGTATACTAAACATTATAGATGATCTTAATACTGATACAGGAAATCCAATTAAAAATCCATAAATCCATATTATTACCAAAGCAAAAGTAATTGAGTATCTTCTATCAATACTTAAAAGTCTTAATCCCCTAAATATAAGCAAATATATTACTCCTATATGTAAACCAGATACTGCTAGTATATGTGATAGACCTAACTCTCTAAATCTCATATTAGTTTCATCATCTAAAATTCCACTATCTCCCAATATTATAGATTTCATAATCTTACTATTTTTTTCATTTAATGTCTTATCTAATATTTTGCTAATCTCACCTTGAAATTTATATCTTAGAAGCTGTGCCTGATCGAGCTTTCCTTTTGAGATTATACTTACAGAATTACTGTATGTATTTATAACTGCATAGATACCCTTTGTTTTAAGATAAAGTCTATAATTAAACAAACCAGGGTTCGTGTTTTCTCTAGGTAGTTCAAGAGTACCTCTAATTCTTACTTTATCTGATATGTCTAACACATCATTACCATAATAATTTAACAATACCTTGTCTGCTAATCTATAAGTTTTTTCATCATTTAAAATATAATTAACTTTTACAATATAGGTACTCTTATCTCGATTAATTATATCTCTGCTTTCTATAATTCCTTCTAAAATAATATCTTTTCCAATAAAATATAACAATTTACTATTAAAGTCATTTTTAGACATTATAATTCCTATAAAAATAAACAGAATAATCAAAACTAGAACATAAAATCTGTTAAAAATAAAAGAAAACAATAGCATTAAAGCAAGTATGGTAAATAGAATAATTACTACTTCCATATTTACTTCTAATTCATAAGCAATATATATACCTATGATAAATGAAATAATCAAAATTAAAAACAGTCTTTTCATAAATACCCCATTTTACATTTCAATTTATTGTTGATTACATATTATACCATAATTATCCTAAAAATTCTAAAAAATGCAAAAGAGCCTATATCTTTAATTACTAAGTAAAAAGATATAGGCTTCATTTTATAAATTTTTTGATGCTTATATATTTTTAACTATGATTTAGGCTCTATTATCTAATTCTATTGATTCCCTAAAGTAGCTACCATCACAGCTTTAATTGTGTGTACTCTGTTTTCTGCTTCATCAAATACAACAGAATGTTCGCTCTCAAAAACTTCGTTTGTAACTTCCATTTCAGTTAAGCCATATTTTTCATATATTTCTTGTGCAACTGTAGTATTTAAGTCATGAAATGCTGGTAAACAATGCATAAATATCACATCTTCATGAGCTTTCTTTAACATATCCATATTGACTTGATATGCCTTTAGAAGTCTTATTCTCTCTTCAAAGTGTTCTTCTTCTCCCATAGATACCCAAACATCTGTATAGATTACATCTACATCTTTTACTCCATCATCAACTGATTCCGTGATTGTTATAATGGCACCTGTACTCTTTGCTATCTCTTTAGCAGCATTTACTATTTCATCTTCAGGGAACAATTCCTTAGGTGATACTATTCTCATATCCATTCCCATTTTGGCTCCCCCGATTAAAAGAGAATTGGCCATATTATTTCTTCCATCTCCGACATACGCAAATTTAATTCCTCTCAAATAGCCTTTATGCTCTTTTATAGTGAGGAAATCTGCTAATACCTGTGTAGGATGATATTTATCAGTTAGACCATTCCACACAGGAACGCCAGCATATTTTGCTAATTCTTCGACTGTTTCATGTTTAAATCCTCTAAACTCTATTCCATCAAACATTCTTCCTAAAACTCTTGCAGTATCAGCTATAGATTCTTTTTTACCTAATTGAATGTCTCCTTTTCCTAAATATTCTGCATGGGCTCCTTCATCTACTGCAGCTACAGTAAAAGCACATCTTGTTCTAGTAGAAGGTTTTTCGAATATAAGAGCAATATTTTTTCCTTCTAAAGTTCTTGGTCTTATTCCTGCATATTTTAGCCTTTTTAGTTCAGCTGCTAAGTCAATTAAGTATTCTATTTCTTTTGGTGAAAAATCTCTAAGTGTCAAAAAATGTCTTCCTTTCAAATTAAATGCCATATAAATTCCCCCTCTATTTTTATATATTATAAATTCCTTCTCCTTAAAGGCATACTCATACACCTTGGACCGCCACGTCCTCTTGAAAGTTCTGAACAAGACATTACATGAGTTTTTATACCATGTTCTTCTAAAATTCTATTAGTCACGTAATTTCTAGCATAAACTATTACTTCACCTGGAGCTATAGCTAAAGTATTTGAACCGTCATTCCACTGCTCTCTTGCTGCATCTATTACATTTCCACCAGCGCAACGAATTAAAGTAACCTTGTCTAAATCAAGATATTTTTGCAGTATTGCCTCTAATTCCATTTCCTCTTTTTCTATGGATAGTTCTCCATGAAATCTATTACTTTTTCTGATAGAAAAAACAGTTAGATTATTCTCTGCCTCAGGATGGATAGTGAACTTATCATAGTCAACCATAGTAAACACTGTGTCTAAATGCATAAAAGCTCTCCTTTTTGGTATATCAAAAGCAAGAATTGTTTCAAAGCTCTCATCCGAATATAAAATATTTTCAGAAAATTTCTCAATAGCTGCTGCATCAGTTCTAGCAGAAATCCCTACGGCTATCACCTTAGGGCTCAAAACTAATACGTCTCCTCCTTCAAGTGAATACATCTCTTTCCGATCAAACCATTTAGGCACATTTATATCTTTAAATCTAGGGTGATACTCAAATATATATTTAGCAAATATAGTCTCCCTGTTTCTTACATCAGTTTTCATGCGATTAAGAGTAATCCCATGTCCTACTGTAGCAAATGGATCTCTAGTAAAATACAGATTCGGCATAGGATCTAATACAAAGGGATAATTAGTGTCAGTTAAGTCCATAAGAGATTTATTTATAAGCTTTGGAATTTCATCTTTTCTTATTCCAGCCATTAATTTGTCTATTAGTTCTTTGTTATTGAATTGCTGTAAATATTCTTTCAAAACTTCTCTTGTACCTCGTCCCACAACATTGCCTTCCGCTAAAAAATCATCTATAAATTTCTTTCTCACATCAGAATCCACTATTGCTTCTGCTGCTAACTCTTCCAAGTACAATACTTCTACTCCATTCCCCCGCAATATCTCAGCAAAGTTATCGTGTTCCCTTCTAGCTATATCAAGAAAAGGAATATCATCAAATAATAGTCTCTCAAGATAATCAGGAACAAGATTTTCTAGCTCTTTACCCGGACGGTGCAATAACACTGTTTCTAATTTTCCAATTTCTGAATATATATTAAGTGCCTTGCCCTTATCATCTACCATAATATCCTCCTTTCATTATACATATGATATACAAAATTTTCATAAAATTGTCAGTTGAATTATTTCTGCTTAAATTGATTATATTTACATGACAATTATTTTGTCAAATTTATCAATAGCTATAATTATTCAATATTTGAATATTTATTCAATTAATTATATTTGATTTTTTATTGTATAAAAAAATTATATTGGCATTATCTTTTTTATGAAAATGTTTTCCTGAAAAATATTGGAAAATTTAAATAAATATTCAGGTAAAAAAAATTTTTTTTCATCCGAATCTTAATCTTATATTTTGTTAAAAAAAATTAAAAAAATCAAAAAAGCTCTAGTTCAATCTAGAGCTTAACATCTTATTTACATTTGCTTTCTTTAAAGCTAAAACAATTGGAAAAGCAACAATTTCCCCACCAATAAACTGTATTACATTAGCAGGTACACTAAAGATAGGAACAATCATATTGCCCTTCAATATACCTCCTGCTACATAATAGCCTGATACCATCCAGAGACCTGCCAAAGTCATTCCCATTAGACTATTGACACTGAATAACTCTTTATCTCTTTTTCTAAGAATTATCGAAAGTACAATTGTAAAAATAGGAATAATCATAATTGCTAGCACCAATGACATTTGAACACTATTTATAAGTCTTTCCAAATGTTCTATTCCATTTAAACTAAGTTTATCTACAAGAGAGTTAATAATTTCAGAGTCGCTAAGTTCATTTGATATATTCGATAGAACTTTTTTCAGATATATGGCTAATATTACCCACCCTATAGCAACAGCATACCCAATAATTTTTACTAAAATTTTAAGCCTTTTTTCCTTTACATCCTGTGCCATAAGTCCTACAATTGCACCCATAATACCTTTTATAATAAGTGTTGGAAATGCCCAATGTGCATATCCTAAAAATAAATCTGCCATTGCAGACCCTATTCCACCAGCAATTAAACCATATTTCCATCCTAATAATATAGAAGTTACAAATATCATGCTATCTCCAGTATGTATATATCCCTCTGTAAAAGGTATAGGTATTTGAGGAATTATAGCTGTAGTTGTAAACACTAATGCAGTCATTAACCCTCCATAGGAGAGCCTTCTAATATTAAATTTACTCATTTATAACCCTCCCTTGCAGTATCCTCATAATCAAATTATAGCATGAGTGTATCGGTTATCAAGGGAGTTGTTGAGTAAGTGTATCGATTCATTTATCATTTGCTATCTTGTATATATTATTCTTAATCTCAATACATTTGCTAACTTCCTCATCTACGGGCTCTTTTAGACCATATCTAAAATCATTGTAAATTCTAGTTAATTCCTCAATTCCAGAATCTTTAAACTTTGTTTCCTCTAAAGTAAGTAAATACTCATTCGGAGTATAGAATTTTTTAAATTCATGTCCTTCTTCTTTTAAAATTAAAATTGTATCTATATATATCCTCCTAATTATATGAAGTCTTGATACATTATCATCAGGTTTAGAAAATAAGTTAGTCAAACTATGCATTAGTTCTTTCATTGTTTCCTTCATTCTTTCAGCAATATCCTTTGGTGAAGTGATAAACTCTTTTTCTTCTTCACCCTCATCATCCATTTTTGGTGAACGCATATTATTAATTGCCTTTATAATATAACGTATTATAATGTAAAGAACTAAAACTATGATAATCCATTTTATAAAAAGAAATACTTTTTCTAAAATTATTTGTGATTTTGGAGACAATGATTCTTCTGCTATTTTTTCTATCTCACTAGGAGTTTCACCACTATTAAGTCTTTCTAAAATAGAAAAGTCTCCATTTTTAAAAATTAACTCTCCAAGTTTTGATATGAGAAAAAAAATAGGGTAAAGTAAAATCTCTATAGCTTTGTTAAATATAACACTTAATACCCTAAAGACATTAGTAGAAAACAATCTCTTCCAAAAACCAAACAAACCTGTTGTTGAAAATATCAAAAATAACAATATTAAGAAATTTGAGATTAAATTTATAATTTTAATATTATTTACCTTGTTTAAGGTATTTGAAGCTTTTTTATTATATGCCTTTTCAATATTAAGTGCTGCAAAATATGACAATGAAGCTCCTACATATATGACAAATAGCTCATTTAGCTTTTGTGCAGTATCACTATCTCTATCTAATAAATTTAAAACAAAAAGTATAAGCAAATAGAATACTACACTCACAACAAAGATTTTCTTAACAGACTGAAAGTCTTTTTCTTCAACAATACTAGATATGCTTACATACCATACAAATAAATATGTAATAAATACAAAAATTAAAATGTCTTTTGATGTAATATAGGAACTAACGAAACTCAATACTATCGCAGATAATACCAAAATACTTTTATTTTTACGATTTAATTTATCTCCTCTAAGCACATAATAACTTAACATACAAGAAGATAAATAATTCATTACAGAAAAAAACACTATTTTATTAATCAATGTATAGCTATCTATTTCAGCAAAAAAATATATTAGAATTATGCTTGGTAGGTATGCTATCGCTGTTTCTGATATTCCTCTAATTATTACATTAAACACATTATTAAGCTTCTCATACATATTTGATCTTCCCTTTTAATTTTTACTTTAATTCTTGACTATAAATAATATCTACTTCATTAGTAAGCCCATCTAACTTTAAGCTATTATCTAATAATATAAGCTTTATATAATAATTAAGTTTAAGCAAGTGATTTATCGTCTTTATTAAGTCTTTGGATATATGTCCTGTAATAAGAATTATTACGTTGTTTTTATCTATTAACTTAATATTTTTATTTATGAACTCCTCAAATCTATCAATAGGTAAATAAGATGTCTTGGCTAAAGCTTCAAATATAAACATTTTCTGATTTTTTCCGCTCTTGGGTCTAATGAAAATCCGCTTATTATCTCCATAAAAAAAAGCATTTGAGGAATATCCCACTTCAATTTTCTCATTAATTGCTTTTTCTGTAATTGATGCTGCAATATCAATACCCTTTTCAATTAATTCGGTATTCACATTTTGCCAATAGACATCACTAGTTTGAACATTTAGCAGAATAAAAATAGATAGGTCTGCAGTATAATCAAATTTTTTGACTTGTAATTTATTTGTACGAGCTGTAGCTTTCCAATCAATATCATTAAAGCTATCATACGGAGTATACTCTCTTGTGCCTATAATAGCTAAATTATCAGGAATTATCCAACGTCTAACTGATACTTCTCCCTGTATACTTCTAGAAGGTATGATGAGCTTTTCTAGAGGCTTAACTAGAGGATAAACTATAAGATTCATTGGGTAATGGATTTCTTTAGATGCTGTGGCAAATCCAAAAAAATCTCCAACAGATAAATTAACATCTTGGAAGGAAAAATATCCTCTTTTATTACAGTAAATAGTATTTGTCTTTTTAATTCTTTGATAACTTAATAGAGTGGTTACAATTCTATATGTTTTTTCACTGTCATTATTTTCAAGAACTCTTTGGTCTTTAAAATCTACTTCTTTAGGAATTTTATTATTGACTATTATCCATGGAAGAATTAACAATTTATTGTTAGTTATTTCAGTAGTTAACTTCACAGGTTCCCCAGCAAAAACTCTTTCTTTTTCTAAATATCTTCTGAACTCTATATTTTTTAACGATATCTCATCCCATCTATTTAATATGTAAAATATGCCCAAAAGAAATACAAATATAGTAATGATTATTTCCATAATATTCCAACTCCTATGATATTATATTTTTTCAACAGGAGTATTAATTTTGCAGATGATACTATCCAACACATCTTCAGCATTTCTTCCTTTAATCTGTGAAGTTGAATTTAATATCAATCTATGAATAAAAACAGGCTTTACAAGAAACTTTATATCATCTGGAAGTACATAGTCTCTTCCATTTATAGCTGCATATGCTTGAGATGCTTTAAATAAAGCCAAGCTACCCCTTGGGCTAATCCCTAATTCTATTTCTTCATGTTCACGTGTAGCAGTTACTATTTTTAAAATATATTCAACAATGTCTTCATCTACGTGCACATTAGAGTAGTATCGTCTAGCCTCTTTAATTTCTTCTGCTGAAACTACTGCTTCAATCTCATAAATCGGATTGCTATCTTTAAATCTCATAAGTATTTGAAATTCTTCTTCAAACTTTGGATAACCCATTGAAAGTCTCATAAAGAATCTATCTAACTGTGCTTCTGGCAAAGCAAAAGTTCCAGAAATCTCTATTGGATTTTGAGTAGCTATTACAAAAAAAGGCTCCTTTAATTTGTAGGTTACACCATCTATACTAACTTGGTGTTCTTCCATAGCTTCTAGCAAGCTTGACTGAGTCCTTGGAGTAGCTCTGTTAATTTCATCAGCTAGAACAATTTGACTCATTATAGGTCCTTCCTTTAATTGAAAATCACCAGTTTTTTGATTATAATAGTTCAATCCCAAAATGTCTGATGGTAATAAGTCAGGGGTAAATTGTATTCTCTTAAAATCACAATCTATGGATTTTGCTAAAGCCTTTGCTAACATAGTTTTACCTAATCCTGGAACATCCTCTAACAATACATGTCCTGAACATATTATAGAAGTGAGCATTAAATCTATAACATCATCTTTACCCACAATTACTCTTTGAATATTATCCTTAACTCTTAAAGCAATTTCGTTTATTTTATTGACATTCATACATATTACCCCCCTGAGTTATTTTTACATCTTACAAATTTTTTTCCTCATCCAATTCCCTTTTAAAAACTACAATTATATTCCTTGGATTATTTAATGATATCATATCTATTAATTCCCATCCCTCAGCACCTAAAGAATTAAATTTTTTTTCATGTTCTTTTGTCAAAACTAAGGATGTTACTCCATAAGCTTTTATGTTTTCTATTTTATATTCAAATTTCTTCATATTTCTTTACCTCCCAGTGTATTATAGCATAATAAAAATTTAAAACAAAGTTTTATTAATCAATAATGCTTTTCGCGGAGCCTTCATACGATTTATATTAAAATTTTACATGAAATCATATTTTTTAATGAATCATATCGCATTTTGTAATATGATTATTATTGAAAACTTCTTATTTTTTAAGTAAAATTTAATATATTTCAGTGTAATAACATCTCATCTTGTCATTTATTTAATATGTCTTACATATTAATTTTAAAAAGGTAATTATAATTTTTCAAGTTTTGGGAAAGTGTATTACAAGAACTTTATATCTATTCGTAATTTATAGTCATTAAATTATTAGGAGGTGCTTTATGAGTAAGTTAAAAATCGAATTAAATGAGCTAAATAAGCTCTATGATGAAATTTATTATGGTAACTTTGATAACATCGAAACAGCTTTAGAAATTATATCTAATATTATTTCAGAAAAAGAATTTGAAGATGAAGATGATTATATTTCTGGTATGTCCAATATCACAGATGTAATAATTGAAATTTTAGACGAAGTTGCAGAAACCTTTGATAATGAAGGGCTTTATGATATTAGTAGTTACATCAGAGATAAAATTGACAGAATTCAAAGTGGTGAGATTGATGATTATATCGAAAACACATACATTAATTATTTAAGCGATGACTATGATGAAATCTTTGATGAAGATGAGATTTTTGGCGATAATGAAGACTATGATGAAGATGATATATATGATGACGAATATTAAAAAGGGCTGTATATTACTTACCAGCCCCTTTTTATTGATTAAGCCATTGACTTAGCTTATCTTTATCTAAAATAATTATCTTTCTCCCAACTATCTTTACAGATTTCTCTTTACTAAATTGACTTAAAGCTCTACTTACAGTTTCTCTGGATGTACCAGCTAGCCCTGCTAATTCTTCTCTTGTTAAACTTAAAGCCAGTTCAATATTTCCATCATCTTTATTAACTCCGTATTTTTCTACAAGCCTAATAAGAGTTTCAGCAGTTCTTACATAAGTATCATTAATAGCCATATTTTTTATTCTTGATTGAGCTTCTTTTAATCTTTTATTTAGAACTTTGATAATATTAAGTGCCATATCAGGATTCTGTCTTATAATATTCTCTAAATCATCATTATTAATACTTAGAATTACACTGTTTTCAATAGCAACAACTGAAGCAGGATTTATACCACCATCGAAAAGTGTAACTTCAGCAAATATCTTAGATTTTCCCTTTATATCTAAAATTATTTGTCTCCCCTCTTTACTTGTTTTAAATATTTTAACTTTACCAGATTTAATGATAAACACACTTTCACCTTTCTCACCTTCATTAATAATAGTAGCCCCTTTCTTATAAAATCTTTCCCTTGTTATTTTCTCCAACTTTTCTAATTCTTCATGGCTCATTCCTTGAAATAAAGGTACCATCTTTAAGTATTCTATTACTGACATGACATCACCTTTTTAATTTTATATAGTAGTTTTTACCTATTATACTAAATAAACTACCATAATTAAATAACGTTTTTCCCTAAGTTTTTAAATAGTAAATAGAAAAATCTTTTCAATATAACATTTAAATATGCTTTCCCTATATTTCTTTATATTTAGCGCAATTTCAGGTCCACAAGAATTTCTTATTCGTTATAATTAAGTATTCTTATAAATATATATAAAATGGAATAAATTATTCTTTTCTTCAGTGGAGGGGTAATAGTGCCTAAAATCAAGAATAGTTCATTAACTTTAATATTAGTATTCTTTCTCTCTTTTCTTCTTTTCTTTAAATTTTATCTTACTTCTATAACTGAAAATTTTGCTTTTAATCAGATAATATCATTTAATAATATACTTAGTAAAAAATTAATTGATAACTTTTTTTCAGATAACAATAATATAAAAGAATCGGCCACTACTACCATAAAAAAAATAATTCTAAATGATTTAGGCTATGAAAATTGGCTAAAATACATAGACTTCATAGATATTTATCTATATTTTCAAGATATAATATATGATAGCAAAGAAGATTTAATTATTTCAGTTAACTTATCTAAAGATCAAGGATTAATATGCATATACCGTCTGCTTGAAGATAAGTATGTATTATCAAACACAATTAAAGATTTATGCTACATAAAAAATGTATCATCTATTAGGATAGAACCTTCAAAAAAAACTTTTTTAGTAATTGAAGAAATTCTAGATGAAATGATTGGATCCTACTTTGTAGATAACTTTGTAAGAATTTTTTCAGAAACTAATGGAGAATTTATTGAGGTTTTTCGACAATCTTTAGATTATACTGCTTTTTATTTCGAAAAATGGGAAAACCCAAATGTTTCTAATCCCAAATGGTATAAAATTACTGAAAACAGTGTGGTTGACAATATTACTTTAGAAAAAGAAAACATCATAATCAATATATCTAAATCCTTATCAAAATATGTGAATTCTAATCCTTCTACTTTTACTGATTCCTCAAATTATAAGCTAATTTCCCAACATAGCTATGACATTAAACTAGCTTGGAGTGAACTTTATAATTCCTTTATTCTAGCCGAAGGTAAAATCCTTTCTCGGAATATTGATGTAGGAATTATAGAAGATACTACTCAAACTGTTGATTACCTATTGAATTTAACCGGAAAATACTATAAAGTGATAGATAAGAACAATGTAATACTATACATTGATAAAAATGATATTATTATAACTAAGGACTTTTCCGCCTTATGACAGAGGAGGACGATAATGTGACAGAAAAAATATATTTAGAAAACCCATACTTAAAAGAAATAACTGCTAAAGTAGTTGCAAAAGAATACTCTAATAGCAAATTTTATGTTACTTTAAATCGAACAATTGTATATCCACATTTATCTGGTGGACAGCCCATGGATAAAGCCATTATAAATAATTCTAAGGTCATTGATGTATATGAAGAAGATGGTAATATAATCCACATACTTGAAGATAATATTGATGCAAATACTGTGAACATTTCTATTGACTGGAATACTCGTTTTGATCATATGCAACAACATACAGGCCAACATTTACTTTCGGCGGTCATATATAAGCTTTACAATGCTAATACTATTGGAATGCATATTGGACGTGATTATGTATATATAGATGTTGCCTTACCAAAACTTTCAGAAGAAGATGTAGAGAAGATTGAAAGATTTGCCAACCAAATAATATACAGTAACTTTCCAGTAAAAACCTACTTCATAGAAAACAAAGACGTTCCCACTATTCCCCTAAGAAAACCTCCTACAGTAGACAAGAACATAAGAATAGTGGAAATAGAAAATGTTGATATTACTCCTTGTGCTGGAACACACGTAAGAAATATTGGAGAAGTAGGAATTGTCAAAATAAGAAAGTGGGAAAAATATAAAGGAAATACTAGAATTGAGTTTGTATGCGGTAATAGAGCTTTAAAAGATTATACATTAAAAAACTATCACATTAATAATATCTCCACTTTATTATCATCTAAAGATACAGATACATTTACTGCAGTAAGTAAACTCTATGAAGAATATAAATTATTAGAAAAAAAATTATTAGATACTAAAGCTGAATTGTTAAAATATCAAATAGAAAGCTTTATCAATAATGCCTACATAATAAAGAATATTAGAATTATAAGCAAAATATTATATGATTTTGATCTTAAGATGGCTAAATGCGCTATGTCTCAGATATTATCTTATTCAAATACTATATGCATATTATGTGTTGTTGAAAATAATAAATGTCACGTTCTAATGGGTAGATCTGAAGATATTAGTATTGATATGAAGGAAGTATTTGATTCAGTTATTAGTATTATAAATGGCAAAGGTGGAGGTACTCCTGAACTTGTACAAGGTGGTGGAACAAATATTAAAAATCTCACTATTTTTATGGATAAATGTTTTGAATTACTAAATGAAAAAATATTGTAATTTTTATAATCATTAAAAAATAAATAAAGAGAAGCATATGCTTCTCTTTATTTATTCATTAAAGCCTCTATTTCTTCTACAGTTTTTATAATATCTTTAGATAGAACTTCACATCCATCTTCAGTTACTACTACATTATCTTCTATCCTGATACCTATGCCTTCCTCTTCGATATATAATCCAGGCTCTATAGTAAGTACCATACCAGGTTGAAGATTTACATTTCTATCTCCTACATCATGAGTATCTAATCCTAAATAATGACTCACTCCATGATAATAATATTTAGATATTTCTTCGTCTTCTTTAATAAGTCCAATTTTTTTGCATTCTTCGATTAAAACCCTTCTAGTTACATTATTCAATTCTTTATAGGGTATACCTGGCTCTACTGCTTTAATAGTTTCAAGTTGTGATTTTAAAACAATATTGTATATCTCTTTTTGCCTCTCAGTAAATTTACCGTTAACAGGGAAAGTCCTTGATATATCTGCACAATAATTATTGTACTCAGCACCTAAATCAAATAAAATAAGGTCTCCATCCTTCATTTCACAGTTATTTTCTCCATAGTGAAGTACTATACCATTTTTCCCTGAAGCAGCAATAGTTTTAAAAGCATGTCTTTTGGCACCTAATGTCTTTATTTCGAAATCAAAATAAGCTTCTAACTGATATTCCATCATGCCCGGTTTTGAATTTTCCATCATTTTTCTTATCCCTTGGTTAGTAATTTCTATGGCTTTTCTTATCATTTCAATTTCTTCTTTTTCTTTTATCATTCTTGATTTCGCAATTATATTATAAGAGTTATATATATTTATATGAGGATATCTATCAGTTATATCCTTTGCAAATTTAAATGATATAGTCTCATCTGCATCCCAAGCTTGTCTCTCTAAATCTAAATAAATGTTTAAAAAATCACCATTAAATAATACAGTATTAATATAAGTATTGAAATCTTTTACTGCTTTAATATTTTCTATACCAGAAATTGACCTAGCTTCATCCTCTTTCATTCTAAAACCAGTCCATTTTTCTTCTATTGGAGATACTTTGTCTATAAATAATGTTTCCTTAAGTTCATTATTCCTTTTCTCAATAAGTAAAATAAATTTCTCTCTTTCAATTCCCACCATATAGAAAAAGTTTTTATTAACTATGAAGTCATAGTCAGCATCAGCAGATCTATGTGGTGCTTTTCCTGAGAATAATATAAATAACGAGTTGTCTTGAACATTATCCATTATTTTTTTTCTAGTATTTACATAGAAGTCCTTGTTCATCATTTCACCTTCCTATTTAAATTCTGTAATTTTAAAAGCAACTGAATACCCCAAATCTACAATCTTAATAAGTAAATCATTGTAGTCTATTTCAAAATTAATGATAGACGAATGCAAGTCAATGCTTCTTAAAAGATGGACCGTACAAAGTGAATTATCTTTAAATTTACTTAATCTGAGGATAATGTTCTTAATCATTGGACATTGAATCCTGCTTAAAAAATAAGTTGGCATATTGTCAAAATACAAATCTACTGTTTTACTATCCAACGGAATTATAAGGTCAATATCTGAGTCATCATCTCTTAATATTCTCATATTGAAATCACTTTGAATATTAAGGCCATATTTTATTAGATCCATAAATCTTTCCCTACTTTATAACATCTTTATATTTTAAGTCTGAACCAATTATATGATTAGATATCCAACTCACTATAAAATCCAAGATGTCTAAAACCACCATTTTTTGTTTGGAATCAATATCCTGTGCTTCTATTTCATTGAGTTTTTCTACAAATGTTTCATGTTGCTTTTTATGATTTTCTAGATCTTTATAATTATACTTCTTCATTAAGCTTTCCTCATAGCCAAAATGATATACTGTATAGTCTTTTAAGCTAAGTAATAAAGCCATAATGTCATCATAGTGATCTTGTCCATCTTTCAGGGTTGCTAAGTTATAAATTTCACCTCCAATTTCAAATAGTCTTTGATGCTGCCTATCAATTTCTTCAATGCCTGTACTGTAACTGTCTTTCCATTTAAAAATCATAATCTCACTCCTTTATTATTTCATATATAATATAAATAGTTAATATTCATTATTAACTTTTCATAATGTTTTGAGAAGCTATAGTGCCTACTACAAATAATCCTCCATTGAACACTACTATTAAATAATCAAAAATATTAATATTAGGCATCTTTTGCACTAATCTATTTACTGATAAAAAAAGTAGCACAAGAAAAATAGTATTAGCAAACTTAACAATCTTCCTCTCAAAACTATATTTCGAACTTATTGTAGTTAATATGACATCTAAAACAAGGATGCCGCACAAAACTAATGTAGTGTAATAAATCATTTCTGAATTTATCACATTATAACACTCCTTGTAACAATCCCCAATTTAACCTTTTATTGTATTATTCAACATTTAGTTAATTTTTCCTTCAATAGGATAAAAAGATATTAATTCACAATTTGATAAATATTAACATAAATATATACTAAGTAAAAGCATTGAAAGGACTGATGTCATATTATGTACTTCATTGAAAGCATATATTATCCATATATGAATCCATATATAAGCTATGATTACTACTATGGGTATATAAACAATACAAAAGCAATTGCTTATATTAAAGGAGGACCACTAGCACCAAAAATAAATGGAACAGTTACCTTTGAAGAAGTTAATGGTGGAACTTTAGTCAAAGTAAAAGTTACAGGACTGCCAAAATATCAATCAGCTAGAAATGGAAATCAACCAATAGGTCCCCATGGCTTTCATATACATGAAAATGGAACTTGTGAAATAGGAAACCCAAATGATCCTTTCACATCTGCTGGAGGACATTGGAACCCAGACAATCAACCACATGGCAATCATGCTGGAGATTTCCCAGTCTTGTTTTCTAATGATGGATATGCTGAAATGCAATTTTTCACTAATAGATTTAAACCTAAAGATGTAATAGGTAAAGCTATTATAATTCACCAAAACCCTGACGACTACCGTTCTCAACCATCTGGTAATGCAGGAAAAAGACTTGCCTGTGGAATTATACAGCCTAAATACTTCTAATTTGGAAAAGAGCTGTTGCATAAAACTATAATCATCAGCTCTTTTTAATATTTAATCCTTTTGTTTTTATCAAAATCTATTATAATTATTCGCATATCCATGTATATGATTTTTATGAAACTCCCATGCTGACGAAATAATATCTTTAATATCAGTATATTGTGGCTTCCAACCTAAAACCTCCCTAGCTTTGTCTGAAGATGCAACTAATACTGCTGGATCTCCTGCTCTTCTTGATGTAAACTCCTTGTCAATATTAAAGCCTGTAACTTCCTCTGCAGCTTTTATTATTTCGTTTACACTAAATCCATACCCATTTCCAAGATTGAAAATATTACTGTTATTGCCCATTCTTAAGTAATCTAATGCTAATAAATGTGCATCTATTAAGTCCATTACATGTATATAATCTCGTATACAAGTACCATCTTTTGTATCGTAATCATTGCCGTAAACATATATTTTATCTCTTTTCTTTAATGGCACCTGCAAAACCAAGGGGATTAAATGAGTCTCTGGATTATGATCTTCACCTATTATTCCATTTGGATGAGCCCCTGCTACATTAAAATATCTTAATGAAACGTATTTTATCCCATAAGCTCTATCTACCCATTTCATCATCTTTTCCATAGCTAATTTAGTTTCACCATATGGGTTTGTTGGCTCAGTTATATCAGATTCTCTTATAGGAATAGATTTAGGCTCTCCATAAACAGCAGCAGAAGATGAAAAAATAATTTTGCTTATTTTATTGTTAACCATAGCTTTCAAAAGAACTTCCATTCCATAAACATTATTATTATAGTATTTTAATGGTTCAGTAACACTTTCTCCAACTAAAGAATTAGCCGCAAAATGAAATACTGACTCAATCTCATGTTTACGAAATACATTATTTAAAAATTCAAAATCTCTGATATCTCCTTCATAAAACAAAGCATCTTTATGTACTGCTTCAATATGTCCTGTTTGAAGATTATCTACAACTATAACCTTTTCTCCTCTTTCGACTAACTCATATACACAATGAGAACCTATATACCCTGCACCACCACAAACTAGAACCGCCATAATAATTTCCCCCTTAGATCAATGTCTCTGCATATTATACATCTAATTCTAATTATATATCTTATCTAATTTTAATTATATATCAAAATCTAATAATCTAAAAATAAAAAAGAAATGGCTCATTACTACCATTTCTTTTAATAATTTAACCTTCTATTTTAAATGAACTTTTCAATGAAACTATTCTATTGAAAACTAATCTCTCATCTGTTGTATATTTTGGATCAACATTAAAATACCCATGTCTAAAGAATTGAAACTTATCTTGAGGTTTAGCATCTTTCATACTTGGTTCTACAAATCCTTGTAAAATCTCAAGTGAATTTGGATTTATGCTTTCTAAGAAAGATTTACCTTCTTCTTGTTGGTCATCTAGTATTAAAGGCTCATACAATCTTATTTCAGCTGGTATTGCATTACTTGCTTCAACCCAATGAATTGTGCCCTTAACTTTTCTCCCAGTAAATCCAGTACCACTCTTAGTCTCAGGATCATAAGTACATCTTAATTCAATTACATTTCCTTCTTCATCTTTTATTACTTCATTGCACTTAATGAAATATGCATTTTTTAGTCTAACTTCATTACCAGGGAAAAGCCTGTAATATTTCTTAGGTGGATTTTCCATAAAATCGTCTTGTTCAATGTATATCTCTCTTGAAAAAGGAATCTTTCTTTCTCCTAGCTCTGGATTTTCTGAGTTGTTTTCTGCATCAAGCCACTCAATTTGACCTTCTGGATAGTTTGTTATGACTACCTTAAGAGGTCTTAAAACAGCCATTACTCTAGGCACTTTAAGCTTCAAATCTTCTCTTACAAAATGTTCAAGCATTTGTTCATCTACTACGCTATTGCTCTTAGAAACACCTATTGCTCTGCAGAAGTTTCTAATAGCTTCAGGTGTATATCCTCTTCTTCTCAATCCAGATATAGTTGGCATCCTTGGGTCATCCCAGCCATCAACTATTTTCTCATCAACTAATTGTTTTAACTTCCTCTTGCTCATTACAGTATTAGTTAAGTTAAGTCTGGCAAACTCAATTTGCTGCGGTTTATTTTCCATTTCACATTCTCTTATGAACCAGTCATAAAGAGGCCTTTGGTCTTCAAACTCTAATGTACATATGGAATGAGTTATACCCTCAATTGCATCCTCAAGTGGATGTGCAAAGCAATACATTGGATATATACACCATTTATCTCCTGTATTGTGATGTGGAGTATGAGATATTCTATAAATAACAGGGTCTCTCATATTAATATTTGGAGAAGACATATCGATTTTAGCCCTTAATACCTTTTCTCCATCTTTAAATTCACCTTTTCTCATGCGTTCAAAAAGGTCTAAGTTTTCTTCTACTGTTCTATTTCTATAAGGGCTATCCTTTCCTGGCTCTGTAAGTGTTCCTCTGTATTCTCTTATTTCGTCTGCGGACAAATCACATACATAAGCCTTGCCTTTCTTAATAAGCAGTACCGCTCTATTGTACATTTCCTCAAAATAGTCTGAGGCAAAATGCAACTCATCCCACTCAAAGCCCAGCCATCTTACATCTTCTTTTATAGATTCAACATATTCTACTTCTTCTTTTTCAGGATTAGTGTCGTCGAATCTGAGATTAGTTCTGCCATTAAATTCATCAGCTAATTCAAAGTTTAGTGTTATTGACTTGGCATGGCCTATATGTAAATATCCATTTGGTTCAGGAGGGAATCTAGTGATTATTTCCTTGTGCTTTCCTGACTCTAAATCATTTATAATAATATTTCTAATAAAGTTTGATGAAATTGGCTTATCGCTCATTGTAACACAACCTTTCTGGCTTTATTATTAACTAATAATATAGTATATTAACAAGATTTTTACTATTTCTATTAACTTTATATTATGATTATATCATGATATACTATTTTAACTGTTTTAATAATTTTATGCAATCTTTTTGAAAAAGTTATATAGTCTACAGATACCTTAGAAATCCTTCTGGATTATTCAGAAAAGATTTAAAGAATTTAACTGACTCTATATCCATATAGTTTGTTTTCTTAATAGGTAAATCATTTAAGTCGTATATAGTGGCACCAGGATAAGCCATTATAATTGGAGAATGAGTAGCTATAATAAACTGAGAGTTTTGGTTAATCATTTCCTTAAGCATTGCCATAAAAGCAAACTGATTCATAGGAGATAAGGGGGTTTCTGGCTCATCTAATATATATAATCCATTAGGTACAAACCTTGCACTAAAAAACTCTAAAAAACTTTCACCATGTGATTTTCTCTCTAAGTCTCCGTTATACATATTTTTCATTTGGTATAGAGAATTTGCATAAGGCATTTTTGCTAAATTTCGTGCATATTGACTTCTGCCATCAAATCTATTATCAACATCAACCATTTCTTGTATCATGTCTGTTCTTATAGTATGCAATTTTCTCAAATAGTTAATAAAATCCTCTGCTCTCAAGAAAAATCCTTTATTAGTTTTTATAGTCCATAATAGTTTTAGATATTTGGCAAGAGTTCTGGCATATTCAAATTCTCTGTCTATATTTATATCCATATCGCCTATAGTTATAGAGCCAATAGCACAAGCAATTGCCTCTAGCAAAGTAGATTTCCCAGTACCATTTTCTCCAACAAGTATCGTTATGGGACTATCAAAAGTTATTTTTGTAAAGGACTTCATTAGCGGAATATTAAATGGATACACATCGAGTAATCTATGATTTTTATTTGAATAACTTACTTCTTTTAGATGAAACATTCTTTTCATCCTTTCATATCGGTCTATTATACCTATCTAAGCATTGATAATATCAAACCATAGCAAAAAAGTAAAGAAAGCTATCTCTTAGTTACAAAGAAATAGCTTCTCATAAATTATTAAATTTACAAATCTACCTTAATGACTTAGATAACTTTTTTGATGCTTTTTTGTGTTGGAGTTTTGCTTTTCTATTTAATTTTCTTTCTATATACTCGGCTTCTTTCTTGAGCTTTACATAATTTTCGTATCTTTTTTTACTCAAAGTACCATTTTTAATAGCTTCTTTTACAGCACATTTTGGCTCTAATGTATGAGTACAGTCTAAAAATTTACATTTTAAGGAAAGTTCTTCTATATCTTTAAATGTAGTATCTATGCTATCACTGACATCCAATAAATGAAGTTCCCTCATTCCCGGAGTATCTATTACTATTCCTCCTTGAGGTAGTATTATAAGTTCTCTATTTGTTGTAGTATGTCTTCCTTTTTCTCCAATACTGCTTACTTCCTGAGTTATCTGTCTATTTTCACCTAGTAGCTCATTTATTATAGTAGATTTTCCCACTCCAGATGAGCCAATAAATGCAACTGTAGTTCCTTTTTTTATATAGCTCCTTACATCTGATATTCCTGATTTATTGACACAGCTAACGCAGTGAACATCTACACCAAATAATATTTCAGATATTTGCTCAAGTTTACTCTTTATATCATCACATAAATCTGCTTTTGTAAGTAATACAACTGGTCTAGAACCACTATCCCAGGCAATAGTAATATATCTTTCCAATCTTCTTAGATTAAAATTATTGTTTAGTGACATACATATAAAAGCTATATCTATATTAGCAGCTATAATCTGCTCATCAAAAGTGTTACCAGCGACTTTTCTCGAAAATTTACTTTTTCTCTTTAATATTCCATGAATAATAGTCCTATCATTTTGATTTGTGTTTTTACCTATTAATACCCAGTCTCCTACTGCAGGGTAGTCTTCTCTTCCATTTGCCGAATTAATCATCTTTCCTGAAACTGATGCTAATATTTCTCCATTATCAGTATATATTCTATATAAGTTTCTGTATTCTACTGCTACTCTTCCAATGCTATATTCATTACTATACTGTTCAAACTCTTTTTTTAAATCCTCATTCCATCCTAAATCATACAAATTATATTTCTTTATCAATTCTTAATCCTCCCATTATTTCAGGGCATAAAAATACCCTAGTTGTAGTTTTTACATGCACCACTCCTAGGGTTGTATAGGCACAAAAATATATAACTATAATTATAACAACTTAACTATAGATAGCTTGATATACCTCTAGAAGTGGCATTATGAAAATATTAGACTCATTTAAATAAAAGTTATTCTTGATATTTTTCATAACACACCACTCCTTTCATTAATTATAATCTAATATTAGCAAAATAAATATCATTTGTAAATATAATCGGATAATTTTTTTAACACAGTTTATATTAATTATTACTGATTTATGATTAGACTATAATTTGCATATCATAACTAATTCTTCCTCTTCATCATCTTCTGGTTTTCGAATAAAACCTAAATTTGAATATAACTTTTCCGCAATATAATCATCTTCTTTGTAGCACAACTCTATAGCATCATATCTATTTTCAGCTTTAATCATAGATAACCATAGTTCCATTGATGTTCTTCCATATCCTTTCCCTTGATAATTCTTGTCAATCATAAATTGATCAAGAACACATATAAGCTTGTCTTCTTTTATATAGTCTCTCTGCATAATTAGTCCAATTGGAATTTCATCATCATAAATCACATGAACTTTACTGTTTTCATTTCGATAAGCAAATGCTCTAGCTAATATTGCAACATTTGAAGCTACAAAGTGTTTTTGATGTTCATGAACTTCCAAAGAATTTATTTTTCTCCAGTTATCAGGAGTTACTTCCCCAAAATATATTTTCATTATCACACCTCGCTTGTATCTTCAATAGCTATAAAATCATAAGGATAAATACAATTTGAATTTAACTCGAAAGTCTTTATCAATAATAACTTGATTCCCATATGCATTAACTACTCTGAATTACCAACTATCTTTTTACATAGTTCTTACGAATATGAAAAATTGAAATTAAACTATTTGATTTTCCCTTAAGTTATGAATCACATTTATTATCTCATCTATACTAATACCTTGAGGTAAATATATTGTAAAGTGAAATTCTTTCTCAATACTTTTCAAAATCTTTTCTTTGTAAACTTCAATTTCTAAGTCAGGTTGATAATAATCTATAAGATAGTCTGAAACACCATAAACCTCTATATTATACTCATTTAACTTATCTAATTTTAAATTTAATGCCTTTTCTTTTGATATTGTAGTTTCAATAAAAATTTGATCTAAGTCTAAGCCAATATCTCCAACACCTTTAACCGATAAAACAGGAATAGGAAAATATTCAGTAATAAAGTCATCACCATACTTTAGAGAATGCAAGTTAAACCATCCTGCACTAGAATAGCTAAAACCATACTTTTCTAATGTCAGCTTCAATTCTTTAAATTGCCTATGTAAATATGTAAAGGCTCATAAATATTGTTTAGTTGTTCTATTGTTCTTAGGTTCAATAACCTTACCCCCTATAGTTATTAAAATGATGACACTCTTTTTCCATAAACATCATCAAATAAAAAATGCCTACTTATAAATGATATATCATTTCTTTCACAAGATTAGCAGACTTATGTGCTGCTAACTCTTCGAATTTCTTATAATCTTCTATAGTTGCTTCATTAGCTAAATCTGAAATACAGCGAATAACTAAAAAAGGAATCTTATTTACAAAAGCAGTATGTGCTATTGCAGCTCCTTCCATCTCTACACAAATTGCTTTATAAATTTGATGCAGCTCTTTTTTTCTCCTAGTATCTGTTATAAAATCTTCACCTGATACAATTGTTCCAATATGATAATCGAAATCTAATAACTTTGAAACTTTAACTGCTAATTCAATTAAATCAGCATCTGCCATAAAAAATTCTTGATTTGGAAAGCAATTTATCATCTGAATTTTACGCACATCATAGTATGTTAGCTGATTAGATATTACTACAGAAAGGTGCTTGATATTATCGGAAAGCCCTCCAGCAATACCTGTATTTATTATTGTATCAACTGAATACCAGTCAATCAAAATCTGAGTATAAATAGCAGCATTAACCTTACCAACCCCACAAACCAACAAAACAACTTCAACATCTTTGATTTTTCCTACATAATAATCTAAACCTGCATGTGTTTCAACAAAACAGTTTTCCAACTCATTTTTTATAATCTCAATTTCCACTGGCATAGCACCAATAATTCCAATTTTTTTCATTTCTTCACCTTCTCAATAAAAATTTCATATATAATCCCAAGGTTATGTAATAGCTTTTTTAACTAAAACTCTCAAACAACTGCCTTAATATTTCCATCTCCTATATCTTTCAGATGACATATAGGTATTTTTGATATTTAATTTTTATCTATTAACTTTGTTGGTATATATTGCAACCCCAAATATAGTATATACTCTTATACTTTCTACGCTTTTACTCAAATACCTTCTTTGACAATAAATATCAGCCTTATGATAACATTTCGGATAACACTTCAATAAAAAAATTTAAGCCAAGACTTATGTCCCGGCTTATTGTTACTTTTCATATTCTGATATAATTTCAATTATCCGATTTTTAACCTTATTTATCTCATCATAATTCATATTTGGAATGTACTGCGCTTCCATAAGGTCATGATTTTTCTTGGCTCCAGCTAGATTTTCTATACCTATAGAAATTAAGTTCTCATATACTTTTTTATTGTCTTCTATGCTGTCTTTATAGTTATTATATATTTTTTTATTAATGTATTCATCTAAGTCTATTGCTTTAAAGCTGCTATCTTTAGCTGCATCCATTATGGATAAAGCTATACTTAAATCTTTAATTATTATAGTTTCTATCTTTTCTGGAATCAAAGGTGTATGGAATATCTCTACATCAAATCCCCTTTGGGTAGCTTCCTGATATACTTTTCTCATTAATGTTGTTTTTCCTGTACCTAATATTCCTTTTACATAATAAATCTTTTCAATGTCTCTAAGTAGAGTATCTGTATGCTCTGCCCATCCTGTTGGAGTATAGGCACTGCCAAATAAGTGTCTTTCCTTGCCTAGCTTATCCGCCACTGGTAAATCCTTAAATATCTCCCTCATTAAATCATGTGCTAAAACATTAAGCCTTCCAAAATCCATTGCTTCTTCCATTTTCCATATTGTATCCTCTTGAATAAGCTTTGCAGCTCCAAAATACTTATATGCACTTTTATAGTATTTACTATTTCTCTCTATTACCTTAATTATTTCATCTCTATTTTCTGTTAAGCCTTTTGAATTCCAGTAATCTCCCAAATTTATAATCATATCAACGGTACCAGGATATTTTGGGTCTATTATATGTGGTGCTGTTTCGTTAACACAAATTTAATTCATATAGTCCTCTAAAAGTACAAAATTAATTATATTCTCATTTGTAGAGCTAATTAAAAGGCTATAAAAAACATTTTCAATAGCAATTACTACTTATGCTATTGCCGTACATCCGATTATCAAATATATCTTAGCTATTATGAAAAGATTCTTCAAAATCAATTCTTTCCTTAAAACTCACATTACTATAACTTTATTATTCATCAATTAGATTTTTAATAAAATCTAATACCTCAGAAATGTCGTTTTTAATAATGTAGCTAGTTTTATCAGTGTAAATAGTTCTTTTTGTTACTACGAAATCAAAGACTTTCAAATCATTTTTATCAAAAAAAATAATATAATATGTAAATCCCGCGGCTATTTCCTTTTTTGGATTCTTTTTATACTCAGCTTTATTAAAAGCATACACTATTTTCTCTATATCCTCTATGCTATTTATAACATACTCTTCTCCTGTGTTCCCATCTTGTATATTTATTCTACTAATATTAGTTAGTTCTGTTTTGAAAGTATCAGAAAATGATCTATATTGTTTTTTGCTTGCATATTTAACACTATAAATTAAAAGAATTATACCACAGAAGATAAAAATTAAAACAATGGAACTTCTTTTTACATCCATGCACTTATCCTCCTTTTAACATACAATACCAATAAATGCCCCATCTTCTAAATTTTATCATTATTATTATATAAAGCAAATGATAAAAGAAGATTATTGGTTTCTGGAAATTATTAGATTACAATAAAAATGTGACATGTCGCAAATAAATAATATGCAGGAGGATTGGTTTATTAGAAATAATTTAAAGCTAATACTTATGTTATTTATTTTAATGTTTACAGTATCTTCTTTTTCCAGCGCAGCAAGCTGGCAAATGAATTGGGATATATTATCGCCATTCTTCAAGTATCCTGAAAAAATTAGAACAGTAATGTATACAACCAACATAATAAAAGAATTTCATAGACAGTTAAGGAAAATAACAAAAACTAAGAGTATGTTTCCATCAGATCAGGCACTTTTCCTTCTTTACTCCGTTAACAGAGACTTTTTTGACGATGCAACAAAATTCACTTTATGTTACGACCTGTACCTTCGCTCGCCCTGATGATTAAAGTGGTGCTGTTTCGTTAACACAAACTTTAATCATATATAGTCATAATTACTTTGCTTCTCAAAACCATAGGACCGAATAACTGTTTTTTTAAGCAGTTACTCCGTCTCTGTACTTTATCCAATTCTAGTATTATATTCCAATATAAACTATACTTAAGGTCATTGTCCTAGTATCTTATGCTTATTTTGAATACAATAGACCGATAGAGAATTAAATAAATTATATCATTTATAGAATTTTAGGTAACAGTTATTAGAGTAGGTGTATTAACTGAAGAAAGTCTAAATCATATGATAAATATGATGGAATTAGCTGGTAAATTAGAGCAAAGAATTGATTATGATAAAGTTGTAGATATTTAGTTTGCAAAAAAGCAAGGCAATGGAAAATATCAAATAAATTAATTGAGCCTCAGGTTATTTAGTTCCTGAGACTTAAAAAAATCACCACAGCTACTCACTCTCAATGCAAGTAAGTTAGACGTTATAAAGTATTCATTGATGTTAAAGATTCTTATATAAAGAAAATAGAAAGAAGCTTGCATAATATGCCAATTTAAATAGATTAGCTAAATTTGCTATTTTACTGCTTCAATTATATAAGAAGTCACATAATCTTCAATATTTCTGTCTGGTGCCCAAGATTTCACTATTTCTCTACCGTTATCTTTTGGTGTTAGTTTAATTTCCTTGAAACCTGCATTTTGCATCATCTCTCTGATGTTTTCAACATATTCAGCTCCCGCAATACAACCAGTCATCATTCTTAAATCCTGCTTTATTTGCTCTGGCAATTCAGCTGTAGCTACCACATCTGAAATTGATAGTCTTCCACCAGGTTTAAGAACCCTATAGGCCTCTTTAAATACTTTTTCTTTTTCAGGAGATAAATTAATTACACAATTAGATATTATTACATCAACTGATGAATCTGCTACGGGCAAGTGTTCAATTTCCCCAAGTCTAAAATCTATGTTTGTATAACCATCTTCTTTGGCATTTTTTCTTGCTAACTCTATCATGTCAGGAGTCATATCAACACCTATAACATATCCCGTCTCACCTACCTGTCTACTAGCAAGAAAGCAATCGAATCCGCCTCCACATCCAAGATCAAGAACTGTTTCTCCTTTTTTAAGGGAAGCTATAGCAAGCGGATTACCACATCCTAATCCCATATTAGATCCTGCTGGTACGCTAGAAAGATCTTCTTCTGTATAGCCGATTTTAATAGCTGCTTCATTTGCATCAATTAGAGTACCATTACAACAACCTCCACTACAGCATCCTCCTGTAGAACCTTTTATCGCTATATTTGCGTAGTTTTTACGGATAATTTTCTTTAATTCATCTTTACTCTTCACAATAAATACCTCCTTAAATTTTGGTTAGATATAGTTCTATTCAATAATAAATACAAGAAAAACTAAAATTAATATTGTGAAAAAATAGTAAGCTGATATTAGTTCTCAGCCTACTATCGTAATGAAACATTCTGAACTTTTACCTTTTCCATAATGACCTTTACTCCACATAAACTTTATAAAACTTTAAAAGTATGCTAGTTAATATGCTTATCAGTATCGCTATACTTCATTATTCTTTACTCTTTTAATCAAATCTTCTACCTTTTCTTTTATTAAATCTCTAGTCATACTATAACCTTCTATAGAACCACTAGATGGATCTTCTAACCCCCAGTCCTCACTATGTTTACATGGAACATAAGGACAAACTACATTGCATCCCATTGTAATAAGATAATCCAATTCTTCAGGAATATCACCTAACAGTTTAGGATAATGAGAACTCATATCCACACCTGCTTCTTCCATCACTTTAACTGCTAATGGCTTTATTTCATAATAGTTTTCTGTTCCTGCTGAATATACCTCTAAAATATCACTACCTAATTTCTTTGCCCATCCTTCTGCCATTTGTGAACGACATGAATTATGAACACACACAAAGGCAACTTTCTTTTTCATATATCCTATCTCCTTTACTTAACAGCAGTACTAAACCAGTCTCTTGTATTGTTAGCTATTCTAACTAGGGTAAGCATTACAGGCACTTCCACTAGTACACCTACAACTGTTGCTAGAGCTGCACCTGAATCCAATCCAAACAAAGATATAGCTACTGCTACAGCAAGCTCAAAAAAGTTAGATGCTCCTATCATACCTGCTGGAGCTGCTATACTATGAGGAAGCTTCCAAGCTTTTGCCCACAAATATGCAACAAAAAATATTAAAAATGTTTGTATAATCAATGGGATAGCTATCAATATAATATCTTGAGGATTATCTATTATGGTCTGTCCTTGGAATGAAAACAAAATTATTAATGTCAATAAAAGCCCTATTATAGTAACATTTCCAAACTTAGGTATATATTGTTTTTCAAAATATTCTAATCCTCTGTTTTTAGTAATCAAATTTCTTGAAATAACACCAGCTGATAATGGAACTACCACAAATAAAACTACTGATAAGAACAATGTGCCCCAAGGTATTGAAATATTACTTAGGCCTAGTAAAAATCCTACTATGGGTACAAATGCAACTAAAATAATAAGGTCATTTGTAGCAACTTGAACTAATGTATATGCAGGATTACCCTTTGTTAAATGACTCCAAACAAAAACCATCGCTGTACAAGGTGCTGCTCCTAAAAGCACTGCTCCTGCTAGATAATCTTTTGCAAGCCCAGGAGATATAAAGTTCTTAAACACTACGTTAAAGAAAAATATTGCTAATCCATACATTGTAAAGGGTTTAATTAGCCAGTTTGTAATCCATGTAACTATAAGTCCTCTAGGATTCTCTCTAACTTTTTTAATACTGTTAAAGTCAACTTTTAACATCATTGGATAAATCATTAGCCATATTAAAATTGCAACTGGTATTGATACATTATAGTATTCAAATTTGCTTAGAAATTCTGGTATTCCTGGAAAATATATTCCTATTAGTACTCCTATTACCATACATATTGCTACCCATAATGTAAGGTATTTTTCGAAAAAGCTAATTCCTCCGATTTGCTTCTGTTTTGCCATTACATTTTCCCCTTTCATTTGTATGCATCATATTATCTAAGCAAGCTCTATTTCAAGAGCCTACTTAGATTATCCCCTTTTAGTTCTATTGGTGTCCATTTTACTAATGCTAAGTTTCCTTTAGAAATTTCGTTTATAGCATTAATCCATTGAATCTCATTTGAGGCTTTTGCCTGCAGAATTTTATTAGTTGTACTAGTTGCATAAAAGCTAGAATTAATTATCCACCATTTACTAAATATACCTGCTCTATTTAAGTCCTCTTGTAATCTTTTAGCCTCATAATAAGGAGTAGCTTCTGCTAATGTAACTAATAGTACTTCTGTTAGTTTATTATCTTTTAGTCTTGGTAACAGTTTTTTTACTGATTCAGGCGTATCTCCTTGTGTTCTTTGAATTTCCTTGTTATAGCTTTGTGTAGACTCTAACAACAATAAGGTATGTCCTGTAGGAGCAGTATCAATAACTACAACCTCATTCTCTGAACGTTCTACTATTTCAGCAAAAGCTCTGAATACTGCAATTTCTTGAGTACAAGGAGATCTTAAGTCCTCTTCAATATATGCAATATCATCTTCACTCATATTTTCTTTTCTAGCTTTATTTAACACTTCTTCCCTGTATTTCTCCAACTCCTTTTTTTCGTCAATATGACTAATAGTTATGCCATAGTTTTCATCTATTACAAACTTTAAATGGTCTGCTGGATCAGTAGTTGTTAAGTGTACCTTTTTTCCTTTTCTGGCCAGTTCAATTGCAATAGTAGCAGCTATGGTAGTTTTACCAACTCCACCTTTACCCATAGTAAATATAATTTTTTTATCAGACTCATATAAATCATCTACTACTGTACTTAGATTAGGTACATTATCTATTGCTAATTTTTCATCTGCAAGTTTTATATCACCATTTTTCAGAAAAGCTCTAATATTATCAATTCCAGTTACGTTATATGGTCTGAGTGGTATTTCAAACGTTTCTAGTGTTCTAAGTCCTTCAGGTATATCTTTAAGCACATGTTGTTGTTTTTTATATATTTCATTAGATAATTCATCATCATGCTCTTTTAGTACTCCGTTAATGATTAAAAGCTGATTATTTATATTTAATTCCTTTAACTCATTAGAAGCTCTTTCTGCTTCCTTTAGAGCTGATGATTCAGGGCGAGACACAAGTATAAGTATTGTCTTTTCTTCATCAGAAAGTGTATCTACCGCATTTTTATATATTTCCTTTTTATCTTCTAAACCTGCAAGTTGCCCTAAACAAGATGCACCATGAGTACTTTCACTTATGAAATTAGTCCAAGCTGAAGGCAACTGCAACATTCTCAATGTATGTCCTGTAGGTGCAGTATCAAATATTATATGGTCATACTTTTCAGATGTTTCTTTATCAGTAAGGAAACTTGTAAATTCATTGAAAGCTGCTATTTCTACAGTACATGAGCCTGATAATTGTTCTTCCATATTTTTAATAACAGCTTCAGGAAGTTTACCTCTATAGGGTGCTATTACACTTTCTCTATATTCTGCTGCTGCAACTTCTGGCTCAAAATTAGCTACAACCAAATTAGGAACCTCTTTAATACAAACGCCTTTATTATCTAATTCTGTATTAAAAACATCTTGTAGGTTTGAAGCAGGGTCTGTACTTACAAGCATGATTTTTTTACCTTCATCTGCTAATGAGACAGCTATAGAACAAGCTGTAGAAGTCTTACCTACCCCACCTTTTCCTGTAAAAAATAAATATTTTGTTAGATTTATGTCCTTCAAATTAAAGTCCTTAAACATTAGTGCACCACCTTTTTATTTTTGCAACATTGTTCACTCATTCTAATCTTTTTTTGGTCTTTGTTTAATTGTCAACTTTAAATAATCTTCTGAAATGTCTAGAAATTTAATAAATTCTTCATCTGTTGGGTAGGACTTAGTCTTTACTATTTCTCCATCTACCATCGTAACTGGCAACACCTCTACTCCTTCTTTGTTTAATATTTCATTTATAACTTTGTTATTAACAAATATCATAGGGTTATTAGTTAGGTTATGTCTTTCAACAATTACACCATTTCTCTTTAACCTATTTATTACTCTAGATACTCTTAATAATTCTGGATCTACGGATGGTCCGCAAACTCCAGTAGGGCAACACATTGCAGGTTCAAAAATAATCATTTTTTTCATTTTTTCAACTCCTTTTATTTGCATTCACATTTAATTTTGCTTTTACATATACAATCATCAGTATCTGTAATAATATTCATTAAAAATAGTATAATCTTATTGCATTTACTAATATTTAGTGAATAATAACTCCACAATCCATCTTTTCTTACATTTACTATTTCTAAATCTGCTAATACCTTCATATGATGCGACAAAGTAGGCTGTGAGAAATCAAAATGATCTAGTAGCTCACATGCACATCTTTCTCCGCATGATAAAATATCAATTATCTGTAGTCTTTTTGGATCCGATAAAGCTTTAATTAACTTTGAATATTCCTCATAATTTAACTCCATATATTCACCCCTTACATAGATGTATATCTATATAATAATTATAGAATATCATCTATATAGTGTCAATTAAATGTTGTTTTTTAATATAATATATTTCTATAGATATATAGATATCTATATTTAGTTTAAAGGATATTTCTTAATAGAAAAAAGGACCATAAGGTCCTTGAAATTTATCCATAATATTGTTTTTTTAGTTGATAGATTTACTAAGTCTCATATTGAAGTATTCTATCGATTAACATAACTCTAACTTTTTCAACTTCTGAGAAATTCATGTTTGGAGCATAAAAATTTTCTATAATATCATGGTTTTTCTTAGCACCAGATATGTTTGATACTGCAATTTGTATTAGTTCTTCAAATACTTTTTTATCTTGCTCTATATTTTGTCTATATTTTTCAACTATTTTATAATTTAAGTACTTATCTAAATCTATAATCTTGTAGTTACTCTTTTCTGCTACTTTACTAATAGTCAAAGCTATATTTAGATCTTTAATAATGACTGTCTCTATTTTTTCAGGAATTAATGGAGTATGAAATACTTCTACATCTAATCCCCTATACTCAGCTTCTCTGTATACCTTTTCAAGTAGTGTGGATTTACCTGTACCATAATCTCCTTTAATGTAGTATACTTTCTCTAAATCAGTTAGTAGAGTATCTGTATATTCTACCCAACCGCTAGGAGTATAGGCGCTTCCAAAAAGGTGTCTTACTCTACCTAGTTTTTCACTTATATTTAATCCTTTAAATATATCCTTTAACAGATTATTAGTCTCATTATTTACTTTAGCAAAATTTTGTGCTTCACTATTCATCCATATGATATCCTCCAAAATAACTCGTGCAGCTTTAAAATATTTATATGCCCTTTTATAAAACTTGCTATTGTTCTCAATATAGTAAATAATCTCATCCTTTTTCTTTTCTATTCCTTCTACATTCCAGTATTGACCAAGGTTTATTATTTCATCTACAGCACCTGGTGTCTTCGGATCAACTATATGCGGAGCAGTTCCGTCCAAAACTGCAACTTTCAATTTAGGTATCATTATAGCATCAATGGATTCTCTATCTGAAGCACAATGATGATACTCCACATCATAACCCTTTTCTTGCATATGAAGGCCAATTTCTCTCATCATAGAGGATTTTCCTGTACCTGGCCCACCTTTTAAAATGATTATTTTATTTGCTTCTTTTCTATCAATTATATAGTCAAAATAAGAAAAAAAGCCTTTTGATGTATTGCCACCAGGAAACATTCTTCTCTCTTTACCTTTCATTTAAACTCTCCTTCCAGTCTTATAACTCCGATTACTCTTATTTTATATAGTATTAGAAATATATATACTTAGTTACAATATATTATCTTCTATACTAAAAATCCTTGTTGTAATGATATTATTTTTCTATTCTTTATTTATTAATCCCAATCTATTGACAAATCAAGTAGATTTGGTAAATTATAATTAGCACTCATCAAATTAGAGTGCTAATTATAATCTCATAGTTTTACGAAGGGAGAGAGTTTTATGGAAAAAAAAGAATTCAAAGCAGAGTCCAAGCGATTGCTCGACCTTATGATAAACTCTATCTATACCCATAAAGAAATATTCTTAAGGGAGCTTATTTCCAATGCTAGTGATGCCATCGACAAGATGTATTATAAAGCTCTTACAGATGAAAATATAAAATTCAATAAAAATGACTACTATATTAAAGTATCAGTGGATAAGGATAAAAGAACTATTACAGTATCTGACACTGGAATTGGTATGACAAAAGAAGAGTTAGAAGAAAACTTTGGAACTATCGCTAAAAGTGGCTCCTTTGCATTCAAAAATGAAAATGAATTAAAAGATGGATATGAAATCATCGGACAATTTGGTGTAGGGTTTTATTCTGCATTTATGGTTGCAGATTCAGTTTCAGTTATAAGTAAAGCTTTTGGTGAAAATCAAGGTTATAAATGGGAATCAAGTGGTGCAGATGGATATACCATAGAACCTTGCGAAAAAGAAACTCACGGAACAGATGTAATATTGAAAGTAAAGCAAAACACTGATGATGAGTATTACGATGAGTTTTTAGATGAATACAGGCTAAAATCCATTATTAAAAAATATTCAGATTTTATAAGATATCCTATTAAGATGGATATGAGCACAAGAAAACTTAAAGACGGTACTGAAAATGAGTATGAAGAAGTAGTAGAAGAAAAAATAATTAACAGTATGATTCCAATATGGAAGAAAAATAAAAATGAACTTACTGATAAAGACTATGAAAACTTCTATTCTGAAAAACGATATGGTTTTGATAAGCCCTTAAAATACATACATATCAGTGCTGATGGGGCGGTAAGATATAATTCAATTTTATTTATCCCAGAAAAAGCACCTTATAACTTCTACACTACTGAATATGAAAAAGGATTAGAGTTATATTCTAGTGGTGTATTGATTATGGAAAAATGTCCTGACCTTTTACCAGACTATTTTAGTTTCGTAAAAGGAATGGTTGATTCTGAAGATTTATCCCTGAATATTTCTAGAGAAATGCTTCAGCACGATAGACAACTAAAAGTAATAGCTAAAAGAATTAAAGAAAAAATAAAAAATGAATTACTATCTCTTCTAAAAAATGAAAGAGAAAAATATGAGAAATTCTTTGAAAGTTTTGGAAAGCAATTGAAATATGGGGTTTATAGTGATTTTGGACAAAATAAAGAAGTACTCCAAGATTTATTGATGTTCTATTCTTCTACAGAAAAGAAAATGGTTACTTTAGACGAATATGTAAGTAGAATGAAAGAAAATCAAAAATATATTTATTATGCTTCTGGAGACTCAATTGAAAGAATTGATAAGATGCCACAAATTGATCTATTATCAGAACAAGGATATGAAATACTGTATTTCACTGATGATATAGATGAATTCGCAATACGTATGTTAATGAATTATAAAGATAAAGAATTTAAATCTGTATCTAGTGGCGATTTAGGTATAGAAGAAAATAAGAATAAAGAAGAAAAGCATAGCTCTGAATCTGAAGAAAATAAGGATATTTTTAAATTTATGAAAGATACATTGTCTAACAAAGTAAAAGATGTTAGAGCATCAAAGAGACTTAAAAATCATCCAGTATGTATTACATCTGATGGATATTTAACTATAGAAATGGAAAAAGTATTAAGTTCAATTCCAAATGGTCTTGATATAAAGGCTGAAAAGATATTAGAGATTAATACAGAGCATGCAGTATTTAATGCTTTAAAAGAAGCTTATAAGTCTGACAAGGAAAAGTTAAAATTGTATACTAACATTTTGTATAACCAGGCACTACTTATTGAAGGATTACCAATAAATGACCCCGTTGAGTTTACCAATAACATTTGCAAACTTATAGTGTAAGATACTTGAAAGCCTTTTCTGGATAATAGAACAAAGCTCTGTATCAATAATTAGTATAGAATTGGACTCCAATCCTGCTCTATTATTGGGAATGTAAGGGAATGTAAAAAGATTTGGGGAATGTAAAAAAATTTGTGCTTTTGTAAGAATAATGCTCTTTTCTGTATTCTTTTTATTACAGAAAAGAGCATTTTTTTAAATGTATTTATATTTTGAGCAAAAATTCCAAAATACTATAATTAACTATTTTGCTTCTTTATCAATAATTCCTTTTTCTCTTTAGGCAACTGTTTTATTTCATATTCTCTTTTCATTGCCTTTATTTTACTTTCCATTTCTTCAAAGTATACTAGCTTTACTGGTCCATTTGCTCTTGTGTATTTAGACCCAATTCCTTCATTATGCTCCTTAATTCTTCGTTCTAGATCAGTAGTCCAACCTGTATACAATGAATTATTCCTGCATCTTATTATGTAAACATAGGCTTTTCGTGTGTGAACAGCATTATTCATTCTACCCTTACCTCTTTATCTAGTTCAAATGAATATATATATATTTCCTTAACTTTTTGCTTCTCTATTCTCTCTAGTGCTTCTTTATACAGCATCATCTGCACTTTATATCTATCAACTAAATTCTCTAGATTACCTTCTAAAATAAAATCTGTCTTATAATCAATTAGAACTAATCCATCCCTTTCTTCAAAATAGCAGTCAATAATCCCCTGTATCAGAATATTATCGTTACAATTTTCTATTCCTAGAACTTCTGAAGCTTTTTTCCTCAAAACAAAAGGTTTCTCTCTATTTACTTTTCCTGAAGCCAATAGTCTAATTCCTATAGGGCTATTATAGAAGTTGACTATTTTATTAACATTTACTACTTTTGCCTCTTCTTCAGTTAACAATTCTTCAATAACCATTTCCTCAATTTTCTTTTCTATAGACTCTTTATCTATAAAATCATTTAAATCAAGATGCTGCATGACAAAGTGAGTTATTGTACCTATTTCAGCTTTTGTAAAAGCTTTTTTCCCTTCTAAAAACTTTGGCATCTTTACAATTGAAGGTATCTTATAGTTCAATACCTCAATAGAATTAAATGAAGCCTTCTTTATATCTGATACTGATAGCTTTGAAGGTATATTAACTGAATTACTAAATTCATAACTCCAATTAAATCTTTTTTCTACTTCATCCTTAAATTCAGTTGGTTCATAGCTATGATTCTTTTCTAGTCTATCTCTAAACTGTTTTTTATCAATACTATTATCTTCATTGGATATACTTAAATCCTTTCTAGTCAATAAGTTGACCTTCCAATTTACTTCACTGTTATCTGATTTATTACTTTCATCGCTTATACCTGCCAATTCTCTAATAGCTTTTCCATCTGGATGCTTAGAAAGACAATTACAAATCCAATCCAAATAGCTTTTACTATTAGACAAATAGTATAGATTAGTGTCTTTACACCATTTCTTAGCTTCCTTTGAAATGTCATTGGCTGATCCAATCAATATAAGTCTATCTTTTGCTCGAGTCAACGCAACATAGAGTATTCTCATCTCTTCCGATAAACTTTCAAGCCTAATCTTTTTTTTAATTGCAATTTGCGGAAGGGTTTTTGTATATCTTCTGTTCAACACATCTACATACTTTGGTCCAAGCCCTAAATCTTTGTGGATTAATATATCCTCTTTAGAATCTGTGAGGTTAAATTGCTTACCTAATCCTGCAAATATTACAACCGGAAACTCAAGTCCTTTACTCTTATGAACACTCATAACTCTTACCACATTTTCGTTTTCTCCAAGTACCTTAGCTGTTCCCATATCTCCATTACTGCTTTTGAGCTTTTCAATAAATCTTATAAAATTGAACAATCCAGTCGATGAACTCTTATCAAATTCACAAGCTCTATCTACAAGTATTCTCAGATTAGCTTGTCTCTGCATTCCACCAGGCAGAGCCCCAAAATAATGATAATATCCTGTTTCAAGCATAAGCTTCCATATAAACTCATCAAGTTTTGAATATCTAGACTCTTCAGCCCATTTATTCAAGCTATCTAGGAATTTAGAAAGCTTATGGCTCAAATAGTCGTCATTGTTTTTTATGTAGCTTTCTACTGCAGTATAGTAGCTAACTCCTTTATTTGATATTCTTATGTTTATTAGCTCTTCTGTTGTAAACCCTCCTATAGGAGACCTCATAATACTCAATAGCGGTATGTCTTGCCTTCTATTATCTATAACACTAAGTAAATTTAAAAATATCTTAATTTCCAAAGCATCTAAATACCCAGTACTGTCGTCTGTATATACAGGTATATTCTCATTTTTTAACACTTCGTTAAAAACTGATGCCCAATTTTTCATTGTCCTTAAAAGAACAACAATATCTTTATATTCTATCTTTCTAAACTCTTCAAGTTTTATATCATAAGTTTCTTTACCTATGAGTTCTTTAATTTTATTAGCCACAACTCTTGCTTCTACTTCTATATTAGCCATTTCTTCAAGTGCTTCATCCAAATCTTCTATTCCTTCTGTACTTTTTTCAATTATATTTAACTCTAAAGTCGGCTCATCGCCATTGTGCTTCTTATACTTGGCACCTTCATATAAAAATGCTGCTTCATCATATTCTACTTCACCAAGTTTTTCTGACATGATGTTTTTAAAAATAAAGTTTACTCCATCTAATATTTCCTTCCTGCTCCTAAAATTCATAGATAAATCTATTCTCTTATTCAAACCCGATGTGTCATTTACATAGGAATTATATTTTTCTAAAAAAAGCGATGGATCTGCAAGTCTAAATCTATATATGCTTTGCTTTACGTCTCCTACAAAAAACAGGTTATTATCTCTTTTCATCCTATTTATAATAGTTTCTTGTACTATGTTGCTGTCCTGATACTCATCCACAAATATATACTCGAATTTGTTTCTATACTCATTCTGTACTTCTTCATTTTCGAGTATTTTCAAAGCATAATGCTCTAAGTCGCTAAAATCAATTATTCCTCTTTCTAATTTTTTGCTTGTATACATACTTGCAAATTCCAAGACTAATTTATACAGATATTTCATTACTGGATATAACTCATTTATTTCTCTCAAACATAATTCAATGCTTTTGTTGAATATGCCTTTTTTCAATGATTTATCAATTATTTCTTTATAACTATCTCTTAATTTTACTACTTCTTCTTTTAATTCTTCATCTACATCTTTTGAAACTCTTTTTAGTTTATCGTGGCTAATAGTAAATAACAATTCATTGAAACTTACTATGCCATTAGCCTCCAATGCTTTTTCAAGCTTTTCTATATTATTTAAATCATTTGCTAAAGCATCTAAATAGCTTTCAGGACCATTTGGTTTTTTGCATATTTTTATTGCTTCATTTATTAAGTCCTTAGCTCCACTTAAATCTATTAATATACTATCTTTAATGGTTCTTATCCAAGGACTATTTTCCAGTTCATCTTGATCTATGTTAAACATTTCTACCATTTCTTCAAGCCACTTCTCTGGATAAGGCTTGCTCTGAATAAAAGAATATATTTTTAGAATTAAATTCTCTAGGTTCACATCATTCTTGTTCCCACCATAGCTTTCTACTAATCTGATAAAATCTTCATGCCCTATTTCATATTCATTTTCCAGCAGCTCTTCTAATACCTCTTGAATTATAATTTGCAGTTCAGTAGAATCTCCTATTTTAAATGCTGGGTCTATATCTATAAGATGAAAATGTCTCCTGACTACATTTATACAAAAAGAATGCACTGTAGTTATATGAGATTTATTTAGCAGCGAAATCTGTCTTTTAAGTTTTTCTTCATTTTGGGGATTTTTTTCAATTTCATCCATTAGTGCAAGCAATATTCTTTCTCTCATTTCTCCTGCTGCAGCATTAGTAAATGTCACTATTAACAATTTATCTATGTCAACCATATCCTCTATGAGCAGTCTAATTATCCTCTCAACCAAAACTGCTGTCTTACCTGAACCAGCAGCTGCTGACACCAGTAGATTACAACCTTTTTGAGTTATGGCTTCCTTTTGAGCTTCAGTCCATTGAGGCATTATTCCTCACCTCCCAGATGTTCTCTTATTTTAGATAATACTTCTTCATCTTTTAGTTTTTTAATATTTCTATATCTATTGTTTTCAAAAACAGTTTCAAACTGGCATATAGTTGAATATTCGCAGTATTGACAAGATATATATTTATCTGTTTTACAAGGCTCTATTTTGATTCTACCTTTTAATATTTCTTCTACTATTTCTGATACTAAGCCTTTTACATGTTTTATCAACAATCTTAAGTCTTCTTTTTCTAATACAGACGAATTTTTAGAAATACTGCCATCCTTATTAATACTTACTGGAATTACAGATGATTGATTAGTTTCTTCAATATCTCTGTCAATAGCCTTAATTACATTGATATCCTTTAGAATTATACCGTCAAGTCTCAGCTTTTTAGCTATTTCTCTCTCAATCTTCTCTATGTCTTCCTCATCAGACTCTATCATCGGGTCATCAATTTTGAAATAAAACACACCAGCAGGATAGATGTCATTTTTTACAAGCTTGTCCCCATTAGAAATAATAGCATCTGCATAGACTAAAAGCTGCATTTGAAGACCATAATATGCGTCAGAGATGCTAAAAGCTTTGTTTCCTGATTTATAGTCTATTATTTTTACGTAACTTTCCTTTTCACCCTCCAAGATGTCTACTCTATCTATTCTACCTTCAAGCTTTATTTCTTCGCCACTAGGAAGTACAATGATAATTGGAGGTATTTTGCTATTAGGTCCATCTCCAAAGATGACTTCATGCTGCAAAGGCACAAAGTCTCCCTTCCTTATTTGCTCTGTAATTGTCCATAATGCTCTTTTACTGATTCTTTTAAGTTTATTTACCATGTATTTGTATCTATTAGTACTCAACAGCAATCCATGCTGAAAATCGTCAATCATTTTGTCTAAAACTTTATCTACTATCTCATCAGATTTACTCCTATCAAGTTCACTCCAGCTTAGATTTTCTATAGTAAGTTCCTTAGAAAACTCATCTATGGAATTATGAAATAAAGTTCCTATGTCAGGAGTTCTTATTTCATAAATCTTTCTTTCTTCTGGAGCTAATCCATATTTTAAGAAATGTGAGTATGGACAGTTTACATACCTCTCTAATCTTGAAATACTTGACCTGAAAGGAACTTGATAAATCTGCCTTGAATACTCTTCATCTATTCTTTCCTGCTGATTATTATGATAAAGCCCTTCAATAGCAAGCTGCAGTTTTTGTCTCCAATTCTCCTTATTATAATACCAGTTATATACATCCCACCATATATGGTTTATTTCCTTACCATCTAATTTAGTTCTCAGATTTTCTATCAAATACTTAAATGTAGATACAGGTGTAGATATGAGGTTAAGCTCTGTCTTCTCGTCTTTTACGATATCGCTATATATTGAAAGATTGCTGTATATCTTCTTTAATCTATCTATGTATACTGATGGTCTTAATGTCTTTCCTTCATTATCTGCTAAAGCATAACTGATAAATAGATATTCACTAGGCTTTGTAAAGGATACATATACTGAAAATTCTTCTTCACAGACTTTAGTGTTACTGTCTGAAGAAATCTCTATGCCTAAATTTTTCATATCTTCCTTTTCTTCATCTAACAATATTCCACCATCTTCTGTTGCAGCAGGAAGTATTCCGTCATTTACACCTACTACAAATAACGCTTTTATGTCATGGCTTCTAGATCTATCTAAATTTCCTACTAAGACTTGATCCATTGTAGGCGGTATTACTCCTACTTCATACTCTAAAAGGCCTGATTCAAGTATTTTCACATACTCTTTTATAGTAACTTTCTTATCGCCTAGTATCTCTACTAGCTGATCAAATACTTCCATTAAAATATTCCATATTTGAGTATTTTCATTGACTAAATCTAAATATCCCTTTTCTTTTTGAGTTTCTATTAAATTATCTAATTTTACTTCAATATTCATATCGGTCAAGAATTCAAATAAATATCTAGTAATGTCCGATATCAACGTTTTACCCTTTATTTTCTTCATAAATGATTCAATGTGTTCTACGAATTTCTTTCTAATAGAATTTATTCTCTCTAGTTCAATGCTGTCATCTCCATATATGAAGTCCTTTAGCCACATTTCCCCTGATATACCAAACCTTAGAACATAATTTTCCAACTCTTCATATTCATTTTTATCTAAATCACTAAACCCTGTTTTAATAAATTTAAAAACATCCTCATACCTGAAATTTCTAGATATTATTTCAAGTGCTGATATTATAAACTTAACTATAGGATTATTCACTATATTTCTTTTTTCATCTATGAAATATGGTATTCCATATTCATTAAAAACTCTTTTTATAATAGACGCATAATTATCAATTATATTGCAGACAACAGAAATGTCTCGCCATCTATAATTTTTATCTCTTACAAGGGATACTATCTGCGATGCAACATTTTCAATTTCTGTATATTGATTCAAACCATAAAATACATTTACTCGTTCTGTTCTTTTAGTATATTTATTATATGGATATGAAAAAAACTGCCTTTCAAAATGCCAAATCTCCTGATTTTTATATTCTGTATTAATATCTAAAACAGTTTTTCTTTCTTCTATTCCATTTCTCTGGGCTATACTTCTTAATCTTTCATAAGTTTGATAAGTAGGTTTGAAGATACTGGAATCAGTTGCAGCATTTAAATCTAAAGTAAGGCATACATTAAGCTTTCTGCTTTTAATCATAAGCTTTTCTAATATCTTGTATTCTAAAGCAGAAAAACTATTAAATCCATCTACCCAAATCTCTGCATCCTGAAAATAATTAGAACTGTCAAGCTTTTCTATAACTAACTTCATCTTGTCTTCATCATCTGCATACTTGCCTTCCATGTATTCATTGAATTTATTATAAATTAAAGCTATGTCATTTAATTTTAGCTTTAACATATTATTATCTGTAATAGCTTCAATTTTTTCATTAATAGTTTCTGCAGATATGTCGTCCTTTTTAAATTCAGTTAAAAGCTTACAAAAGCTTGATAAAAAACCTTCTTTCTTAGACGCTTTATTGAATACTAATAAATTTTTCTCATTTTCTTCAAAGAGTTTTCTAAGCACCATTATTTTTCCTAGCTCATTGATGGCAGTTTTTTTAATTCCTCCAACTTCATTTAAAACTTTGTACCCAAGTCTTTGGAAGCTTAATACTTCAACCCTCATAATACCATCAAGATTTTTCTTAAATATTAAATCTGCCTCTGCCTGTAAGGTAAATTGCTCAGGAACTAAAAGTATGAGTTTGTTATTGCCACCTTCTTTAAGTCTATATTCAATTTCATCTAAAACTCTGTGTGTTTTACCAGAACCAGCTCGTCCAATAATATATCTGATTTTCATTATAATCACCTCAGTACAACCTTATAATCTTATATTCTACTTTTGTTAAACATATCCTCTAAAAAAGCCTTTATATAAAATGTTTATTTATAATATTTTTCAATATAACTCAATAAATATTATTTTTAGAGATTTTAAAATTTTATAAGTTAAAATATAATTAAAAAGATGACACTAGGTCATCTTATTTTAATATATCTATATTTAATGTATCAGCCCAAACTGTACTGCTAGGCTCTATATTTAAATAAATCTTTATATAATCGCCATTTTTTGTATTAATCTCTGCATTATGTAAAGTCCAAGTATCTGCTTTTAAATTTACATTTTTGGCAACTTGAGTAAGAATCTTATCTTTTGAGCCAAGCTTCACAATTATAGAACATCCCACATCTATATCAGATGTAAGCCACAAGGATAAATTAACAGTCCTATTTCTCATATAAGAAAAATTACTATCTTCAAAATCTACGTAGCTAATAAGATATGAAACTTTTTCCTTTTTATCATTGTATGCCTTTATTGAATAATTCCCTCTATGATACTTTGAATAATCTAAAACTCCTATATTGTTTTCATTTAAATGTTTTATTCTGTCTTCAACAAAATACTTGTCCAATCCTTCTTTATGTTCAATTTCATCACTCTCAGCAATATCTTCTTCTATAGAATTGTCTTCTTCTATTAGATCATCTATATTGCTTTCATCATTATCATCCTGATGAACATTTTTAGATATATCAGTTTGAATATTGTTTGATGTGGTAGCTTCAATATGCTTATATAGCGAATAAGAACCCCAAGCAATTATAGGAATTAATAAAAGTACTATTAAAACACCTTTAGTTTTAATATTGTAGGTAATTCTTTTTTTTGACATACTTTTTCTCATAATAGCTACTCTTTTTATATCATCAACTTCAGGGTTAATAAGCTTATATGTACTTGTAGATTTATAGTCAGAAGCTATATCTGTAAATTCAAAATATTCGTCTTCTAAACATTTATAAATTATTCTTTCTATATCAGGTGGGACTAGTTTAGATATAGTTCCATCAATTATCTCTTGATTAGCAAAAATCACATGTATAGTATTTGCAATTGTAAACAATGCATCTTTTTTTGATGCATTCATCGTTTCTGAATTTAATATCAAATTGCCAGTAAAAATAATATCTCCATTGCTATCAATTAATAGATTTTCGTAGTCAAAAAGTGACACAATAAAATAATATGAAAAAGATTTCAATTTTGATAACACTTCTAGTATATATGTAGTATTTTTTACTTGTTTTGTCAAAGTCATTATTTCTTCTCTTACATATTCTTTTAAAGATCTAAACTTGCGATACTCAGTCAGTATAATTATACCTTCATCTGAGTCAAGAATTCTTTTAATAGAAGGCATATAATTAGGTAACTCTTTTAAATCTATCTCATCAATTATCTCCCTTTTACGTATTAAATTCAAAAGATAATATGCTTTTTCTTCCTTGTGTTTACATATATAAATTTCCTGAAAATCATTTTGACAATAAGTGTCAACAATATCAAGATTTTTTAGATATGGATCTAGCATAGAATCTTCCTTTCAACTTATTTAAATATATTTTATCATTATTAGCATAAAATGTCATATAATTTCGACAAATTAACTTAACAAAAGTATTTTCTATATAAAAAGTTGAATATCAGACTCTAATGCGTCTTTAAGGTATTCATATACTTCAATAATCTCTAGTTCAGGAATTAGCTCTTCTTTTTTAAAACCCATAACTTCTAGTGATAATTTACATCCATAAAACTTTACACCTTTTTTTCTTGCACCATCAAGAAAATCTTTTAGCAAAGGCTTCTGTTTATCTTTCATCATTTTTTTCAGCATGCCTTTACCTATTCCCCCCATATTCATTTTTGATAATGGTAATTTCTCCGAATATTTAGGGGTAAACACACTAAACACCTTTTCAAAAAAGGTTTTATTTTCGGTTAGGTTTTTGTTTTCTTCTCTTACCATTAGAAGACCCCAAAAAGCACAAAAAATTGTAACTTCAATGTCTAACTCTCTTGCTCCATTTGCAAGAATCAACGCAGCTAAAGCCTTATCATAATCACCACTAAAGACCAACAAATTTAACCTTCTAGACAATAAAATACACTCCTTTCATTAAATATATTAACCATAAGGAGTGTTTTTAATTCTATAAAATATTAGATTATAATAAAGCAAACATTTGGAAGCATTTTTTTAAGTATAAATGTTATATTATTGTTGTCAATACTTTCACCATTAGGTGACGCACCCAATACTATATGAGTAATATCATTTTTTATTGCAAAATCAAAAATAGCCTTGATTACATCTTTTGCCCTGATAACAGTTAAGTCTGCTCCTACCTTCTTTGACACTTCAAATAAGTATTCTAATGCTTCTCCATCATTTGAGTTATATAAAAAATTATCTTTTTCATTTACTACATGTATTACAAATAAATTATCTCCTTCTCCTGTCTCATTATGGCCACACTTAATAAGCCTTTCACAGGTTTTTTGTTGAGTTACACAAACCATAATGTTTTTCTTTTCTTTCATAAATCAAGCTCCTTTCATAAGAAAGAAAGTAAAGAACAATAAACAGGGCAATATATCTAACCTATTTCATTATATCAATGATTGATAAAAAAATAAAGAAAAGAAGTAACATATTATCTTTTATTAATATTCTCTTAAAAGCTTCATTCATCTAAGTTATCTAATTCTTTTTTTAACATATAAAGTTCATATTCTATTTCTTTTATTCTATTTTCTGCATAATACTTCTTGGAATTAATTGAGTTTTGTTGCTTGCAATTATCTCCACCATTTGAGGATTGAATCTCTTGAAATGCCCCTAAAAACCCCAAGAAATCTCCTATCAAATTAAAAAGTGCGCCTATTAATGCTAATTGCAAGGGGTCAAATTTACATCCTAGATTATTAGAGTCCTTCACATTTATCACCTCTCTAATCATTTTATTTATACAAGGTAATATCTGTGTATCAATTATTAGCAAATTTATTTTACTTACATTGTTTGCAAATCAACAAAACAATAATTCATCAAAGGCAAAATACCTAAAAGACTTAGATCCTTCGGTTTTTTTGCAAGTTTCTAATATATAAGTTCCTAATATATTTATATATCCTCAACCTTGCCAAAGATATAAAAAATACTCTAGATATTACTCTAGAGCTCTATTCTAGTTTAATTAAATTCTTTATACGCGTTTCAATCAATACTGCTAATATTTCATATTTTACTTCTTTAATTGTGAATTATACCCTTTTACTAAGATGAATAATAAATACTATAAATAATCTAATAACAAGTACAAATAAACATTAGAGTTTCTCTACTTATTTTTATCTTCTTATTTAATTTATTTCAGACACTACTAAAACTAATAACCCAAGTTCTGATGTTATTAAAGTTTTGTTCTTAATTTTATTTAGCCAATAATCAACATTATTCAATAGTTTTTTAGCTCTTAATTTTTCTATTGTTTCAATTAATAAAGTCACTTTCCACTTTTCTTTAAATTCAACAAAATTATTTAGCATATTATTAACTACTTCTTCAAAATTAATATTAGTGAGATACTTGCCAAACATCCTCTCTAATTGAGGATAATATTTTAGAAGACTTACTGCTGTGTCTTTGTTTTTTGCTTCACTTTTAAATGGCAGTTCACATTCGTTGATTTCAAAGTGTAGATGAGAACCAGTACTGCTCCCAGTATTTCCACTGTAAGCAACCATTTAACCTTTAGAAACCTTACTGCCTGATTTTAAGTTGGATAATTCTTTTAAATGTGCATATAATGAATATATTCCTTCCATTTTTATATTTGATCACAAGATAATAACCAAATCCTACTAAAGGTCCTTCATTATTTAATTATGCCTACTTTATCATGTGCTGTATACAATTTATAATACAGCTCATATTTATCTCTCTTCTAAGAATTGGATTCATTTCTTCTGCAATTATCTCTAACTTACCTTCAATTCTATTAAAAGCTATGTATGCCTCCTTAGATTTATGGAATAAATCCTTAACTAAACATAGTGGTTATTAATTTTCTTAAAAGCAAAAACGGCTACAACATAAAATGCTGTAACCGTTAATTTTACTGCTTTGGCGGGAGTATGTGGGAATCGAACCCACCCAAGAGGCTCCTAACCCCTCGCGCTGGTTTTGAAGACTGTCGATATGCTTTTGGTGTATTTTGGCACAGGCTGATATCCCTGAAATTTAGCCGTTTTTTATTTTTGAAATTTTGTTTTCATAGGATACTTTTTGCTCTATAGTGGCACGAGTGGCACGGAAAGTGGCACGCATAATAATGAGGATTATATAAAAAAGGTAGGATTATGTTTCCTACCTCTCAGACTTCGTATTAATATCTTTTATAAATAAAAATTTTTCAATATTTGTTAAAGAGCTGTTGTGTAAAACATTTCTATTTTCTATATAATAATCATAACATAATCTCATAATCTCTTCAGGAATATTTGAAACAGATTTAAAAGAATCAAAAATAAAACTATTTCCATCAAAATATCCTTCTATAAATCTATTTTTAGCTCTCCCATTAATCGGTAAGAGATCGAATAACACATAACCTTTTATATTCCTAATTTCTTTAGCAATTTCATTCCTATAACTAAGAGGACTATATAAAGAGTTAGATAAAACTAATGCAAGATACTTAGAATTATTTAATTTTTTTAATTTATAATATTTCATTACACTCACCACTTTGTTTTAAAGAACTATAAGTTCTTTCAATTAATTCTATTATATTATTAATAATATTATCGGCTTTATTTTTTGTTCCTATAACTTTAGTATCAGCAATAACCTCTCCAACATGAAAAAGAGGATGTCTATTATTATAATAGAAATTATAACATTCTTCAATAGCATTATAATAAGATTCATAATTAACATCAGTTTTTACCTCAGCTTCCAAATAATATTTATTATGAAACTTATTATAATAAAACATATTAAATCCATCTTTTTTATTAAAATTTATATTCGCTTTGTTTAAAAGTATTACTATATATCCTTCAAGAACTATAAAAGCACCATGTACAAAACCTGAATAGTCATCCAAATCTATATCGATTTTTTTTAATGCTAATGAACTAACTAATTTCTTTTTTAATATTTCATCATAAGAATCAAAAATCTCATATGCATTAGGAAAAAGTTCTTTTATTTCATCATTTATTTCCCTAGGATCCAGTGGAACAGAAAAATATTCAGATTGTTTTTTTACTATTTCATTAAAAGGAAAATATTCTGCTAATAATGATGTTATTTCTGAATATAAGTAGCAAGGTTTCCCTTGTACTTGAAAAGTATTATTGTCAAAATATTTGAAAGTTATACAATCCCCTATATTACTTCTGTATTGAAAAAGAGTATAATGCCCTTTATCATTTCTAGTTTCGTATATCTTTTGACAAGTTTTTAATTCATCGAAATATTCAATAACAAATTTAAAATACTCTTCATCTAACTTTACAGAATAAGACAATGACTTATCACTTGGTTTGTAATCTAAATTTTCAAGTATGTAATTAGCTATTTTAATAGAATCTTCTAGATTTTGTCCTACTTTAGGTTGTATTGTAGTAGTGTTATCATTATTATAATAAAAATCTATATATATCTCTTTCCCATCTGCCAAAATTTTGTATCTTTTTTGAATATTACTAATTGATATTAAATCACTTATACTAAATATTTTATATGTTTTTTTACAATAATCATTAATATATTTAAAGATTTTATTTCTATCAATATTTAATTTCCTGTAAATATTTTTTTTACTCATCCAGCATACCACCTTCTAAAATGAAATAATTTTAGTTTATTTTAATAATTTTTATTCTACGTAATATTTTTAAATCCTTCTTTTTTTAATTTGTAGATTACTTTATTTATGACATTATGCGACAAAAAATAAAAAAAGGCCCTGGATTTACTCCAGAGCCTTTTGTTGAATAATATTTAATTCTCTTACAGCTGCTTCTATTAGTATATTCAAATCCTCTATAGTTAAATTTATTCCTTTACTAGATAAATAATTGATAACATATTGCTTTCTCTTTTCTCCTGTTGGATCTTCTTTCTTTAAAATTTGTTCTGCTGCTTTTACTGCATTAAAAACAATAGTGTAAATATTTTCTCTTTGAGTGGCTGTAGTTTTAGTCCTAATATAAGGTATCAGTACTCCAGTAATAATGGCTCCTAAAAAACCAATTAACGCTACGAATATTTCAGTCCAATTAATATCCATCTTTATTATCCTCCTTCTTTTTCTTTATACTTGCCAACATCCATAATTCTCCTGTTGTAAACGCAAACCAGGCTCCTACTAATGTTGAAGGCTCACTTCCTACCTGCAAATAAACATATAGAACCGCTGCAGTAAAGGCTACATTTAATAGGATGACAAGTGTCACTATAAATTTTGAGAACCTCCCCCTCTTCTTTTGCTTCTTTTTAAGGTTTAATAACTCCTCTAGGTCCTTCTCTGAAATCTTATCCAAGTTTCTTCACCAGCCTTTGCAGCACTACTGCCAATTCTTCTCGTGTTACGGGATCCTTTGGCCTTTTCCCATCTAGATAACCTTCCTTTTGTGCCCATGCCCACTCTTTTTCAGCCCATTTTGATGGTTTGTTTTTATCTTCCATAACCTTCCCTCCTTGCCTTAAAAACATTAGTTCTTTGTTCACATTAAATTTGAACCTGTCCCACTCTTTCCAATTGTTCGCTGACATAATCCTTGGACAATTCTTTCCCGACCAGTCATAGTGTCGCCTTAGCTTGTCTACTCCCCAGTTTCTTTCATGTAACATTTTTGCTACTAATTTTACTGCATTGTCTAATGTTTTTTCTCTATTTCCACTCTCACATATTTCTATTCCTATACTTGTATTATTACCTGCTGATGTGCCTGCATGATAAGCTACTTCATCTAAAGGGATAGCTTCTACTGCCAATTTTTCATCAACTGCTATATGCCATGATGCTACTCTTGTATTTGAAGGATTTACAAGCCAATTTCTTTCATTCATAGCTGTAGATGTTGGATTGCCTGTACTATGAATAGTTATATATTGAGGGTTTAATTTTATACCTGGTCTAATTCTCCCTTTTGGGATATGATTAACCTTATATTCCATATTCATCCCCACCTTTACTTAAATATCCCCTGCTGCACCGCATAAAAAAAGAAACTTATAAAAGCTCCTACTAATAATCCAATAAACCACCGCATAGTAGTATTTAAATTTGAAAGTTGCTGTATTAACCCTTCTAGTCTTTCTTCTAGTTTTGAATTGACTTGTTCAATCCTATCTAATCTTTCTGAATGATTATTGAGCCTACGCTCATGCACATCAATTTTTTCATCAATACGTTTGTGTTTTTCAGCACATAATGAATTATCCATAGCCCACCTCCAAAATTAAAACATAAAAATACACCCTTCTAGGTGTTAAAAATCTTGACCAGTTATTAATTTATATTCTTCTACTGTAATTTCACCATATTTCACCACTAATCTTAACTTTTCTGCATCAATCCATTTCATATTATAAGCAAGTTTCCAAAATGCCATATTACATTCCACCTTTCATTAATAATAATTGTAATTTTATATTAGTCAGCTCTTGACCAAGCTGATTAATTATTGCAGTATTTTGTATGTTCTTTATTTTCTCTTCTACTAATTGTTGACCTAACAAAGTTACAGGGTCTATAGGTTCAATCTTAGGAACCGTAGCTATACCGTCTATAAGCTCATAAGATACCCCATCAACTATGATTGGATTCTGATTTTCAGTATCAATTTCATATTCTCCTTTGTCTAGGTTAAACTTGTGCCATTGGTATTTAATATAATCATTTGTTTCTTCTATTATCATCGGTTGCTTTACCATTCCAAAATGCGACCATATTTCATAGGTTTCACCTTTTTCTTGCTTCATTACTTGCCCATTAGATTCTATCTTAAACATATTAGTTGCCTCCTATTCGATTTTAGACAAGTGCATATTGAATAGCATATTCTATTGACTGGACAGAGTGGTACACTTCAATTATTAATGCGTTTTTAAAGTATATGATAGTATTTTGTCCATCTAT
>ENA-OWPA01000244-OWPA01000244.1-bioreactor-metagenome-genome-assembly--contig:-NODE-244-length-95171-cov-9.376859_pt1 | contig 95171 bp, 95 predicted proteins | sample MGYA00238139_ERZ651803 | MGnify/ENA primary metagenome ERZ651803 (study PRJEB26909, sample SAMN07631231) | bioreactor metagenome | isolation source: Switchgrass digestor | place: USA: Dartmouth... | reverse complement strand
CACGACGCTCTTCCGATCTTGAACAGCTGAAATACCCAATTTAAGAAGTTTTAAAATCTCTTGAGGATTGTCGTCCAGGAAACCCGCCACATTTATCAATGCTTGCGAGTTGCTTTTTATTTTTTTAACAAAAAAAGGAGCTGCTACTGCAGGTAAAACCTCTAAAATATCTGGTGAGCTATAATTTATGTTTTTTAGAGCAGATTCAAGAGAAAACTCATCATAACAAAAAACTTTGAGGATAGATATCATCTTTTCTTTTTTAATTTCAGAAATCATGCTAGCACGAGTTGTTATTAGTCCATCAACACCAACTTTTTTGGACAAATATTTTATCGCATACTCATCAGTGCTTAAACCTTTTATTAAGTCAAGATCTGCTATAACCACTTTGCTATTTGATTTAAAATAACTAACAATCCGCTCTAAATTCATTATGTTCAGCAATCTACCCATAATAACGATTTTGAAGTCAGATTTTAAAATGTAATCAGCATATTTTAAATCATACAATACAGGGATTATTTTGCTGCTGTTAAACAGCGATAAAAGCTCCTGATGCATTGATATTTGCCTCCTTCTTCAACACAAAAATTATAAACTCAAAATTGTGACATTTATAATATATGTATTCAACAAATGAAATAGAGAATCCTTCTTCAATTTTCACTACTAGGCTTATAATTGATAATTCCAATTTAAGCTTGATGTTTAAGTATCCATGCTTTATATAAGAAAAGCTGTTCCTTTAATTCACCGGAACAGCTTTTATTATTGAAACTCTCTTTTACTTTTACATTAACCCAAACTTATAAGGAATAGATCTTTCTACGTTACAGCCCTATTTCTGCCAATAAGTCACTTTTCTGCCTGAATCCAACCATTTTGTTGACAACTTTGCCGTTTTCAAATACTAGCAGCGTGGGAATGCTCATAATCTGATATTTTTCTGCAGTATCAGGGTTTTCGTCTACGTTAAGTTTTCCTACTTTAATAGTTTCACCATATTCTTCTGCAATTTCATCAATAACGGGGCCCATCATGCGGCAAGGTCCGCACCAGGGTGCCCAGAAGTCTACAAGCACTTTACCTTCAGCTTCAAGTACTTCTTTCTGGAAGTTGTCATCGGTAATTGTCAATGGTTTCATTTTAAGTCCTCCTCTTTATTTTTTTAAATTATTGACCTGGTTTTTTGGTTATACTATACTGATAATATAGTATAACTATATTTTGCGTAAATTGTATTAGTTATATTTAAATGAAAGGAAGTTTCTTTATGATAGATCATAAAGTCATTCGCAGCTTTCGGCAAAAGCGAAATATGACCTTACAGGAGCTTGCACAGAAGGCAAATCTTTCAGTATCTTATCTCAGTGAAATTGAACTGGGGAAAAAGCAGCCTTCGCTTGAAACTCTTGACAAACTTTCTAAAGCCCTGAACATATCACTGGAAGGCCTTATTCCCACAGGCAGCACTCAAGCAAGCCTGGGCGCCAAGATTTCATTCTTAAGGCAGGAGAAAAAGATGTCCCTTTCAGAACTTGCCGAAAAAGCAGGTATTTCATCAAGCTATCTTTGCCAAATCGAAAACGGCAAGGTAATGCCTGCCCTATCTACACTAAAAAGCATTGCCAAAGCCTTAGATGTGCAGCCTGAATGCTTAATGGCAGTCACCAGCTTTGTAGGTTATAAGCTGAAAAAGATCCGCTCTGAGCGAAACATTACCCAGGCACAGCTTGCGGAAAAAGCTGGGGTTTCCGCAGGCCTCATTGGCCAGATAGAAAGCGGAAAAGTAGAGCCTTCCATAAAAACATTGGAAAAAATCGCTGCAGCCCTGTCTATTTCGCCATGCATTTTTGTATCAGAAGAAGATGAAGTTTCGTCACTTATCAAAACTATGAACCCAAGCGTTCGAGAACTGTTAAAGGACGCTAAAGTTCGCTCAGTTTTAGAACTTTTGGCCGACTGCAGTGCTGAAGAGTTCAGCTTCATATTAAAATTTATTCAATTATATAAGGAACATAGAAGGTTTTAAATTCTATATTTTGTTTTATTATACTATTGTTTATTTACGCCGTCAATTAGTATTTGAAAATATTTTACTCCATTTATTTTAACTATTTATTATTATTTGCTTAAGTGAAGTCAAATAGTAGATTATACTATAAAAAAATATGCCCCTTATAGTAAACAGTTTGTTTTTTACCGTTTACTAAGGGGATTTTTTTATCTCTTTATTTACATTACAGCACTAAAATCCCAAGTACCTGGGGCCAACAGCCACCATAGGGACCCGGGTATTCAATAAAAATTCGCGTAAGGCCAATTACAAAGTAACTTTCTCTGGTGTTGAGTATTTGCCGCATTTCCTTCAGGCGCTCTGACAGTTTGCCGGGGTTTTGACGGATAAATTCTTGGAAGGTCTTATGCCACATAAGATCCGTTACCATCCAGTTGTAGCTCATGTTGCCCACTTTATCTTCAAACACCAGGCGCGCTTCATACTCCAGCGGGTTATAAGGATTTCGCCTAAAGTTAACGTCTTTTACAACTGCTTTTATAAGACCTAAAGTACGACCGCGGCTGAAAATAGCATCTACCGAATCGTCCACCAAAGATCTTAAAAGTTTGGCCTTTTCTGCTTGGTCTAGCACTTTTACCAGCTGCGGCAAAACCTGGGGGTTTCTTACAAAAAATCGGTCTTCTGCTCGAGGCACAGGACCCAGCCAATCATTTAATACCAGCTCGGTAACCCCAAATATTTCAAAAGCTTTTTTCTCCTGTGCAAAAATATCCGATTGATACACAGGCATGGGCCTTATCCAGCGATGGTTTTCATCAACGCCTACCAGATTCACTCGCGTGTTGTACAGTTTGGAGATAGCAAGCAGTGTAAACCTGGTCCTGCCATTATTTTGCATAAGCACCCCTCCAGTCAAAAGTAATCTCAAGTACCTTTTAGCAAAAACCGCTGCAGCTTATTTGATGCATTGCATTAATTTTATTAAAAAGCTTGACAAGGCTTTAAATCATTAGTTGCTTTAAATATATTACTGGAGGGCATTAAATATTATAGTTTTTTGTGGGGTTTGCTTTAAGTTTCCAAAATAAGAACCCATCTGACAACGCAGTAGGAGATTCTCTAGGGTCTCGAAAGCTTTTTTCACAATAAATAAAAGCTGCCCAAAAAATTCTGGGCAGCCAATATTATTTTAAGTCTTTAAGCTCCATAATCTCCTTTTTCAATCTATCTATAGTCTCTTGAAGTGCATTTATTCTGTCCGACAGCATATCTGACAACGTTTCTCCCTGAGCTTCTGTATGTTTTGCGACAGCATCTTTTATCATATCAATACTTTCCTGTTTTGACGCTTTATATTCTTCAATGGTTTGTTTCCCGCGCTCTGCCAGTTCTTTAACATTGCTCACACCTTTTTCAACAACCGGCCTTGCCATGCGCCGCATTTTAGGCACCACTACATAAGTGAGAATTGCAGCGCCCAATCCCCAAAATAAGCGCTTTACAGCGGAATTTGTCATGTTTCCCATGTATTGCTTGCTCCCTTTAATTTTAAATCCCTTCATCTCTCATCGCTCCTGATAAGTTTTATTGCAAATTTGAGTATGGCAAGTTAACAAATTGTACAATGAGGAATTTACTATTTATATTTTCCTCTGTTTTTGATGCTATTATGTATTTAGCATCTAACGAAAAAATAAAAAAATATAGGACAACACTTGAACAAGCCAAGATTATAAAGTCATATCTACAAAAAAAGATATATCAAAAGTTTAAAGATATATAAAAAAAAAGAGAGAACATATCATACATATAGTTTGTTCTCTCTTTTTGCTTTTCAATGTTTACTTTTTATGCTTCAAAGCCGTTGAACTTATTCATAGCCTGACTTACGTCTTCAGCTACTATTAAGAGAGCTGCCTTTGCCGAAGCCTCCAAGGTTGCTTTTATTTTTTCCAATTCTTCCCCGTAGAATCTGCCCAGAACGTGATGGGCTGCATCTTTTTCGCCTTCAGGTCTGCCTATGCCTATACGAATCCTAGGAAATTTGTCAGAAGACAGCTGATATATTATCGAATCCATGCCGTGATGACCTCCGCTGCTTCCTTCTGCACGGATTCTAAGGCGTCCTAAGGGAAGATCCATGTCATCGTATATTACTATAAGGTTTTCTAGCGGAATTTTATAATAATTTACAGCATCTTTTACACTTTCACCAGACAAGTTCATATACGTATGAGGTTTTAAAAGCAACAGCTTGTTGCCTTCATATTCAGCTTCGCCCAATAGGCCCTTGAACTTGACTTTATTTATCTTAACTCCTAATTTGTCAGCTATCAGGTCCAGTGCTGCGAATCCCACGTTGTGCCGAGTGTTTTCATATTCCTTGCCTGGATTTCCTAAACCTGCAATCAAATACACATTGATCCCTCACTAATTGAAAAAATAAGGGCCAAAAGCCCTTATTCTTCATCATCGTTTTCCACAAGTTTTGGCTCTTCGCCCTCTGCTGGAGCTTCAACACTTTCGTCCACAAGTTTCGGTGCAACAATTGAAACTATGATTTCATCCGGATCATCTAGCACCGTGTTTTTGCTATCAACTTTTATATCACCAACAGTAAGTGCATCGCCAATTTTCATTTCAGAAATATCTACTTCTACGCTCTCCAGCATATCTCTTGGCAGTGCCTTTAAGGCGATTTCCCTCTTTTGATGCTGAAGTACGCCGCCCATTTTGACGCCTTCTGCGTCACCAACAAGGACAATTGGTGCATTGTACTCTACTTCTTCGTCCATGGAAACTTTGAAAAAGTCTACATGGTCAATTGAATTTTTTAAAGTATTGCGCTGTACTTCCTTAATTAGCACTGGAAATGTATCATCTTCCACTTGAAGATTAATAAGTGAAGTTTCCCCATGGGTCTTTAAAATCTTATCTAGCTCTCTTCCATCGACGGCAATGCTTTTGGTTTCATATCCCTTGCCATAGACTACAGCAGGGAGTTTATTTTCCCTCCTTAGTCTCTTATTTTCGCTCTTTTTAGCCTCGCGAATCGTAGCTAACAAGACTGGACTTCCCATGATGTACTCCTCCTTTTTTTACCCCATATCCTTCTTCAAATTTTTCGGTTGTATATGGGTAATTATGGGTAATCCCAAGTGTCTTTTATCTATTATACCCGCCATTTTAAATGAAGGCAAGTTTTAGTTGTCAAACAAAGTGCTAAGGGATTTATTTTCATGAATTCTTAAGATGGCTTCCGCAAAAAGGGGTGCCACTGAAAGCACTTTTATCTTGTCCAATTTTTGGCTTTCCCTTAGCGGTATCGTATTTGTCACTATTATCTCTTCAATGGGAGCTGCTTTTAATCTCTCAATGGCAGGACCTGAAAGCACAGGGTGTGTGCAGCAGGCATATATTGCTTTTGCACCCCGGTCCAAAAGAGCTTGGGCTCCCAATGTAATTGTACCTGCCGTATCGATCATATCATCAACTATTATTACTGTTTTATCTCGGACTTTTCCAATTATATTCATAACCTCGGCTACATTTGGTTCCGGCCGCCGCTTATCAATGATGGCAAGGGGCGCCGCCAACCTATCTGCCAATTCCCTGGCTCTGGTTACACCGCCCACATCAGGGGACACGACCACTATTTCCCCCAATTGCTTTGCTTTAAAGTAATCAGCCAATATCGGCATTGCCTTTAAATGATCAACAGGAATGTCAAAAAATCCTTGGATTTGGCCTGCGTGCAAATCCATGGTCAGTATCCTATCTGCTCCTACGGCAGTGAGAATATCCGCCAACATTTTAGCTGTAATAGGATCTCGGGAGCGGGCTTTTCGGTCCTGGCGGGCATAGCCGTAATATGGTATGACAGCAGTTATGCGACCGGCTGATGCTCTCATTAGGGCGTCAATCATTATAAGCATTTCCATAATATTATCATTAATGGGATAGGAGAACGGCTGAACAACGAATACATCAGCACCCCGCACTGTTTCTTTTATCCTCACTTGTATTTCCCCATCGCTAAAGGTTCCAACCCAAGATTCACCTAGGGGTATTCCTAGATGCTTGACGATCTCTTGGGCAAGTTTAGGGTTGGCATTGCCGGTAAAAACCTCCAACCTACTTTCCATCACCTTTTGTTCCTCCTTCGATTTTGTTCCTTCTCTTAATTACCCAGCCCAGTTTGTTTTCCTGCCTAGCTCGAGCAATCGCCAAAGCGTTTTCCGGCACTTCCTTAGTGATGGTGGAACCTGCTGCTACAAAAGAACCGGCTTTTATGGTTACGGGTGCTATTAAGTTGGAATTACAGCCAATAAAGGCGTCATCCTCTACTACTGTTTGATGCTTTTTGTATCCGTCGTAATTTACAAAAATTACTCCGGCACCGATATTTATATGTTTACCCAATACCGCATCTCCAACGTAGGACAGATGCGGTATTTTGGTGCCTTCGCCGACTTTAGTATTTTTAAGCTCTACAAAATCTCCAACTTTAACTTTTGATGAAAGCTTGCAACCGGGCCTCAAATTGCAATAAGGGCCAATCTTTACATTTTCATCTAATTCAGAGTCATCAATTTGACTCATCACTATTTCGCAAAAATCACCGATAACTGTATCCTTAATTCGGCAAGGACCTATTATGGTGCAGCCTTTACCTATTTTGGTTTTGCCCTCCAATATTACGCCAGGATATATGACAGTATCTCTTCCGATTTGGACATCAGAGTCCACCATACACGTATCCGGGTTTATGAAAGTAACACCCTGCTCCATCCAGTATTCAATGATTTGCTGCTGCATCAGTTTTTGCACCTGGGCAAGCTGTCTGCGATCGTTGATACCATGGAGCTCATCAGGATTTTTTAACTCAAAGGCCACAACCAGCTTCTGCTCTTGATTTAATATTTTAACAACATCTGTAAGATAGTATTCGCCCTGAATGTTATCATTTTTTACCTTGGAGAGAGCGGAAAATACCAGTGAAGTATCAAAACAGTAAAATCCTGCATTTATCTCTTTGATTTCCCTTTCCTCGGGAGTAGCATCTTTGTGCTCACGAATATCGAGGACCTTATTGCCTTCTCTTATAATCCTGCCATAACCTGTGGGGTCTGGAACTTTAGCCGTCATCACTGTGCAAGCCGCCTTTTGCTGGCGGTGAAATTTTACCATTCCTTCAATGCTGTCTGACGTAACCATAGGCATGTCTCCGCACAGTACCACAATTTGCGAGCTGCCTTTCACAGCATTTTCTGCTTGCATTAGAGCATGGCCAGTCCCTTTCTGATCACTTTGCAGTACAAATTCAATATTTTCTTGTGCATAATACTCTTTTACTTTATCGGCGCCATTGCCTACTACTACGACTATCTTTTGTGCTCCTGCCTGTCGGGCCGCTTGAAGTGTATATGTCAATATCGGTTGTCCACACACTTTATGCAAAACCTTAGGGATATCCGATTTCATGCGGGTTCCCTCACCGGCAGCTAAAATTACAGCCGTAAAATCTTCCATCATAGCCCTCCTCTTGTGTTACGGTTTTACTATAGCTTCTCTCATTATTTTAAATTATAGTAAATTTTTTTTATTCGGAAAAATATAGGACATCCTGTGATGTCCTCTAGTTTGCTTCAGTGTCCAAAGCTCTATAATGGTTTAAAATGACTTCCTGTATTTTTGCCCGTGCTTCAGAAGAAATGGGATGGGCAATATCTCTAAATTTTCCACTGGCAGTTTTCCGGCTGGGCATGGCAATAAAAAGCCCATTTTGGCCTTCTATAACGCGAATATCATGTACCACGAATTCGTCATCAAAGGTAATGGACGCTATAGCTTTCATTTTCCCTTCATCTGCCATCTTGCGGATACGAACATCTGTAATATTCATGGGCTCGACCTCCCGGGAGTAGTTTGGTTTTGCTGATTTCTATAGGAGCCGGTCAGTATCAGTATATACTTGTTTAAAAATTCTATAAAAAAATTGAAAATCCTCCACAAAATAAAAATAAGATTCGAGAGAAATTATCCTATCAATTTATTGTTTATACTGATTTTAATTTCGCCTTTATTTGTATCAATGCCCTCTAATATCAACAGTGTGGTAAAATCCTCTACCAGCTTTTTTTCCGGCACGGCTGTAGTAACAACCATAGCGGTTCCTACAACCTGAGCTTTAAACTCAGCAACAAGTTCCCTCATGCCCTGGGCAGTTCCGCCGCCCTTCATAAAATCATCCACGATGAGGACCCGTGAGTTTTCCGGTAAAGCTCGCTTTGCCAGAGACATGTTGTGAATCTTTTGGCCGGACCCTGATACATAGCTTATGCCAACAGAAGGCCCCTCTGTTACACGGCTGTCCCTGCGTGCAACTACCATCGGGACATTTAAGGCTTTTGCCGTCATAAATGCAATGGGAATGCCTTTTGTTTCTACAGTAAGCACATGAGTAGGATCTTTGTCTATAAACAGTTGCGCAAAAATCTCCCCTATTTTGCTTGAATATTCCGGCGCAAATACCACATCCGTCATGTAAAGATAGCCTCCGGGAATAATGCGCTTTTGGTCCTGCAGGGCATTGCTAAGGCCTTCTAAAAAAGCCTTTATCTGATCGGCCGACCTTTTAGTGCGATAGCGCACGCCTCCTGCTGCTCCCGGTATTGTTGTAAGTTCCCCCTGGCCAGAATTTTTGTAGGCATTTTTTATAATGTCTAAATCTTCGCTTATAGAAGATTTAGCTGCACCAAGCCACTGACCAAAGTAGTTTAAGGAAATGATTTTATTTGGATTTTCTGACAGCGTTTTCGAAATCAGGGCAATTCTCTCACTGCGCCTCATGCAAAATCCCCCTAACTTAATACTCTGGCCGCAAGCTCCAGGTCGCTGTCCTTATCTACATCGGTAGCTATTTCAGGATAAGAGCTGATTATTGCCCGAGCTTTTATGCCAAATAGTTCCGAGGCACGTTCCTCTAGCTCTTTTATGGTAAGTGTGCCCAATAAAAACTTGATTACAAATTTAAGGCCCAATATTCCGGCAAGTTTCCAGGGCTTTTTTCGATAGACCATAAAAGCTTCTGCCTTTTTTATGCACTGCCTGACCTTGCCAACCTTAATCATAACGATATTGCCACCCGTAAATACTCCATCTTTTATTTTAACATAAGTGCGCTTTGTTCCGGGATATTTTTTTTCATTTTCTTCTTTTGAAACTATAGGGTAATAAAAATCCCCGTCCATTGAAAGGGCTTTTTCAACAAAATCCCTGATGGCTTCTGAAGTAATCATGGGTATATCTGAAGTGGAGATCAAAAGGGTATCGTCATCAGAAAAAATACTGGCACCGCATAAAATGTTGTCAGTCAAGGAAGCTGCACTGTCTACGATGATATCCACCTGATTTTCAATAACCGCAAGACCCTCCTTGGGCCCTACAACAGCAATAGTATCTATAAAGTCAAGTCCCTTGAAGGCCTCGATTATGTAACTTATCATTTCTTTGCCGTTGATTTTTACTAAAGCTTTATTTGAATTAAATTTTGTCAAATGTTTATCCTTTTCGGCTCCTGCCAGGATAAGGGCCTTCATTAAAGTTCCTCCTCAAAATGCATTTGCTTTCGAAGTAAGTTCATTACGTTGTATTCTACTTCATATATGTGGGCTTTGGCAAGTTTTTCCGCATTTTCTGCATCGCCTTGTTTTATGGCACTTAAAATAGCTTTATGTTCTGATAAGACGCTTTGGGACCTTACTGGATTGGTAAATGATTGTATGCGAAATCTGTCTATCTGTTCTTTTAAATTGTTTATAATTTGAGCCAGCCTTTTGTTCCTGGAAGCATTAAACAAGATTTGGTGAAATTCCATGTCTTTTTTGATAATAGTTTCGGTATCTCCCTTTTCCCTGGCTTCTATAATATCACATATAACTTTATCTAAAGCTTTTATTTCTTCGTCGGTAATCCGCTCTGCCGCTAGTGCCGCCGCCAGGCCTTCTAGGCTGCTGCGAATTTCAAAAACCTCTGCAGCATCTTTTAATGAAAGGTCTGACACATAAGCACCTTTGCGAGGGACCATGACAACCAGACCCTCTAGTTCCAACTTTCTTATGGCCTCACGCACTGGTGTCCTGGAAACTCCCATTTCTTCAGCTAATTGGACTTCCATAAGCCTTTCACCGGGTTTTAGGCGGCCGGTCAAAATCGCCTCTTTTAGAGCATCAAAAACGATATCCCTGAGAGGCTTATACTGGTCAAGTTTTATAGTAGGAAACCTGTTTTCCATAATATCACCTCCAGCTCACTCCATTTGGGTTACGTAAATCTCGTTTCCTGCAAGATCAATTTTTTCTGCAGCGTTTTTCGCCTCCCGAATATTTTCAAAAATCCCAAAGACCGTGGGTCCGCTGCCGGACATGAGACTGCCCAATGCTCCTTTACTTACAAGATGCTTTTTTATAAAATCAAGTTCCGGGTAAAGTTTAAAGGTCACTTCCTCTAAAACATTGCAAAGGCCAGCAGCTATTTTACCTATATCCTGCGCATTTATATATTCAATCATCGCCATGGTATCGGGTCTTTCTTGTATAGCTTTTACATCCAGTCTACTGTATACTTCTTTAGTTGAAACAAAATAAGGCGGTTTTACCAGTAATAGGCCGAAACCCGACAGGTGCTTAAGTGGCAATATCTTTTCACCAATGCCCTTAGCAAGAGCCGTCTTGCCTACTATACAAAATGGCACATCAGCGCCTATGTCTTTGCCTAGGGCCATTAGCTCTTCTTGAGGTCTGTTCAATTGAAACATTTCATTAATGCCAACAATCACCGCTGCCGCATCGGCACTTCCGCCTGCTAGTCCCGCCGCAATAGGTATTTTTTTATTTATATTAATAGCTATTCCGGCATCAAGTTTGTATTTTTCTATCATGAGCTTTGCGGCTTTGTATGCTAAGTTGCTCTCATCTAGGGGAAGCTTATGGCAATTGGAGGTGAGCTCAATGACAGGCCTCGGAATAAGCTTTAACGAAATTTCATCTTTTAGTGAAATGGTCTGCATTATCATTTCAACTTCGTGGTAGCCATCAGGCCTTTTGTAATGCACGTCAAGTGTTAGATTTATTTTCCCGCATACTGATAATGTAAGATTTTCCAACGGTTTCTCCTCTCCACAAATCATATCATAAATTATATATTTCACAAAAAATCTCAAAATCCTTCCGGTTTATAAAAATAACATCAAACGGGCAGGCCCACGGCAGACTTTATCCGACCGGCAGCTGCCTTTATTGCAGCCAGTGCCCTCTCGTAATTTTCATAAAACACAACTATTATATCACCTTTAGCGGCATTGTCCAGACTGTAAGTTATAGCTTCTTCCTCATCTAATATTACCTGGATCTTATCTCCCTTTAGCCCAGCCTCCTGTGCGCCCTGTTGTAAAAGCCAAGCTACTTCACCGGGCTTACGACCTCTGAGGTCTTCATCCTCCTTTATGATGAGGCGGTGAAAGCCTTTGCCGGCCACATATCCAAGTTTAATTATATCATAATCACGGCGATTGCCGGGACTGGCAATGACTCCTATTATTCTAGAGGGCCTCATGAGTTTGGCGGTATTTATTACAGCTTCAATGCTTTTTACATTATGACCGTAGTCCAAAATTACTGTTACATTCTCAAGGTTTATTATATTCATGCGGCCTGGATTTTGATTTTCATCACAGCGAAATTCTTTTAAGGCTTTAGCAATGGTTTTTATAGGAATTTGAAGCCCCCAGGCACCGGCAGCAGCTGCTAAGGCGTTTTGCACATTATGAGCAGCATAGCCTTTTAGGGCAGACGGCAGGTCTTTTACCTTTGCAAGGCTGTATGTTCTTCCCTGCTCCTCAAAGAAAATGGTGCCGTTTTTGATGTAAACGCCGCGGCCGCCCTGGTCCAGGTGTTTCTTCAGAATAAGATTGTCCTCTTGCGAGCTGAAAAATATTATTTGGCCTTTAAGCCGTTTTGCCACATCTATAGTTTTCTGGTCATCAGCATTTAAAACAGCGTATCCCGTATCCTTTACCTGCTCTGCCACAAGGGATTTTACAAAAACCATATCCTCTAAAGTTTTGATGCCGTCAAAGCCCAGGTGATCCTCACTAATATTTGTAATAATCCCTATATCGGCTTTTTCATAGGCAAGGCCGCCCCGTATGAGGCCTCCCCTTGCAATTTCAAGGACTGCCGCCTCAACGGTAGTATCTAAAAGCACCTGCCTGGCACTTTCAGGACCGCTGCAGTCTCCTTTTTTGATCAAACGATTATCTATATATATCCCGTCGGTACATGTCATGCCTACTTTATAGCCTGCCACAGCAAGTATATGGTTTAACATTCTGACGGTGGTGGTTTTGCCGTTGGTGCCGGTAACGGCAACTAGCGGAAACGTTGGCGCCCCTTCGGGGAACAACATATCTGCTATGGCTTTTGCCACAGGCCTGGGCTTTCCCTGGGAAGGGTAAAGGTGCATTCTGATGCCCGGTGCAGCATTTACCTCAATAACAGCTCCACCACTTTCTTCCAGAGGAATACTAATATGTTCTGTGGTAATGTCAATTCCCGCTATATCAAGGCCAATGGCAGCAGCAACTTTTTCAGCAAGGCGCCTGTTTTCCTCACACACCTGGTCCGTCACATCAATAGCGGTGCCGCCGGTGCTTAAATTCCCATTGTCCCTTAGCAAAACCATTTGACCTTTTTGGGGCACGGAGTCCAGTGAAAGGCCGCTGCGCTCTAAAACATTCAGGACTATGGGGTCAATTTTTATTTTGGTAAGGGGCTTTTCATGATGGTCCCCTCGCCTGGGATCCAGATTTTCTTTATCAATTAACTCTTTGACAGTTGACACCCCATCGCCTATTACATGAGCCGGGATTCGCTCTGATGCGCAGCAAAATTTGCCGTTTACCACCAGCACCCTGTAGTGACGCCCTTTAATTTGCTTTTCCACAATGATTTTGGAAGAGTAATTTTTAGCCAGGTTAAAGGCGCGAACAACCTCCTGGCTGTTTTTCAAGTTTAAGCTTACGCCTTTTCCCTGGTTGCCGTTTTGTGGTTTTATAACTACAGGGTAGCCAATATCTTCTGCAGCTTTTACCGCCTCGTCCTCGGTATGTACCACATGGCCGTATGGCACAGGTATTCCCGAAATAGACAAGAGTTCTTTTGTCAGCATCTTATCACAGGCTATATCCACTGCAAGGCAGCTGGTATTTTGGCTGATAGTTGCTTCGATGCGCTTTTGATGGGCACCGTAACCGAAAATTAAAATACTTCCATTTCCAAGCCTGGTAACCGGTATGCCCATTTTTTTTACTTCATCGGCTATAGCTTTGGTGCTGGGCCCAAGACTGCCGTTTACGGTCATTTGTTTTAGCTCTGAAATCCACTGGTGGATATTTACCGAAGTTTTATCTAAAATTGACTCAAGCAGCTTTACTGCCATGGAAGCTGCTTTGAGCGCCGAAGACTTTTCCTCATAGCCGAAAATCACGTTATAAACACTGCCATTTAAACGCCTTGCCTTTCCGAAACTCACATCCTGACCAGCCATATTTAAAAGTTCAATGGCTACATGCTCAAGTACATGAGGAAAATAGGTGCCTTCTTCCAATCTGATCAAAAAGCCTCCAGGTCGGTCAAAACAGCACTTGTGCTCAGCAAGGCCAGGCAGATATGAAAGCAGGGCAGAGTTAAAGCCGGGTATATCGCGAGTAGCTATGTTTTCCAGGTCTTTCACATCCACTTGCATTCTAATTACAGGTTTTGAGCTGTAAATATTTGGTCCTTCAAGAGCCTTTATTTCAATGATTTCCATGCAATTCCTCCTGTATTTTTATATAAAGTTACAGTGGTATCTAAAGTAATTGATGTCGTCAGGTAATACAGAGAGCGAATTTTATTATTTCGAAAAGGGTTCTCGCCGAGATTACAAAAAAGCCGTTAAAACGCGGGGTAGCTTAACTGAAATTTGTCACAATAGAGATACTTCTCTACTTATTATTTCTTGACTTGTAAAGTTAGAGCTGAGTTTAAAGCTTTAGGCTTTTGCAGTAATCGAGGTATAGAACCCTCGAAAAAATAAACTGAGCGAACGTATTACCTGACGACTATTTGTTTTAGATAAACTATTAACTAGATATAGTTTTCCTGTATACCAGTCTTTGTAAATATATTTTCCATTTCAAAAAGGTATATTCAGGTTTTATTAAAAACTGGCCTACGGCTGCTTAAGTCAAAGCTTGTCCCCGGTGAAAGCACGTGAATCTTTGCATTAAACAAGGCCAGAGGGTCTCCCGGTGCAAGTTCTGATACATTGGTATAATCTATGTCACTTCCATCGATTACGGTAACTGTGCCGGATCCTTCTACCGTAAATACGGCCTTTGAGTTGACAAGTATGGCCGTATCTTCATCAATGCCCACACCCAACACGTAGGGATTTGAAGCAACTACGGTAAGAAGCCTTCCTATTCGACCTCTCTGGGCAAAATGTTGGTCAACTACTACCTCTTCCAAAAGGCCAAGACCAGGCGCCATATTTATCAAACTGCCGCTGGGGCTTTCGTTGCCATCGCCATCAACTATCATGGTATCGCTCATAGCAGAGGCCCCCGCGCTGGTGCCGCAAATGATGACACCTCTTTTATATGCGTCACATATGGCATGGTAAATCCTGCTGCCTCCTATCAAACTTGTAATGCGCAGCTGGTCACCTCCGGTAAAAAATATGCCGGTGGATTTTTCAATTCGCTCTATTATATAATCCTTTTGGGCATCCTGTCGGTCCTTTATATCTATAGCAGTTACGTCCTTTACACCCATGCGGGAAAAGAGTTTTACATAAGTCTCCCCTACTTTCTCAGGCTCTTTTGTAGCAACTGTTAAAATTGTAAGGCAAGCACCCCTTTCGCCGGACAGACTTACCACCTTACGTAAAATGTCGCTTTCCTCACTTTTATCTTCAGCACCTCCAATTAGGAGCAAATACCCTTTTGACTTTTCACCCAAGATATCACCTCACTTTAGAAATTATTATCTCCATATTTTTGCAAAACAAAAATCCCGCAGCTTGCGGGATTTTAAATTTACATTCTGGGTATCACCAGTTGCTGGCCAGGCATGATGGAGTCGGGATTTGGGATATTATTGGCAGCAACTATGGCCTCTACAGTAACATTGTATCTCTTGGCTATATTCCACAGAGTGTCTCCTCTCTGAACAATGTAGATGGTCATTGATGGCTTATCATCATGCTTTTCTTTCTTTTCTTTTTTCTCTTCCTTCTTTTCCTCTTCCTCTGCTTCTTCTTCGCCATACTCTTCTTCCACATCGACCACTACATCTAGTTGAACCATTTGGGTCACTTTGGCAAAGAGGCCTAAAACTGCCCTGACATCAAAGCGCCGTGGTTCATTAGGTATTGCTGATGAAGAACAGTGCTCAACTACTACATCAAAGTCCAGCATCATATCTTCTTCGGCACCGGGTATTTCCACAAACGTGGTGAAATCTACCTCATGCTCCATAAAGTGCAATGGCTGCTGCGGCTCGCCTTCCGGCACATCTGCCACATACAGGGTTTCCAGAGTAAGTACGCCTTCTACTATAACCTTGCCGTCAATTATTCTTGATTCGGTTACTCTAGCCTTGCAGTTGGTCTTATAAATCTGCTCAATGTCCGGCTTTTCGTCAGGCACTGTCAGCGTATCTTTGATTACAATTTCATTTTCATCTTCGCCTATGACCTGATCCAGTTTAAGCCGCTTTTTCTCCACATGGAGCTCTTTTGATGGGCTGTAAAGATCTATGACTACCTGCAGTATCTTGGTCTCAAAGACTTTAGCTTTTATCTTTAATATGGCCTCTACTGTTACGGTCCTTTCATCTTTGCGACGCCCTTTAATGTGCTCAACTTCTACCCGGACAAATCTTGCCATACCTTCATCGGCACCTGGAATTTCCACAAACTGCGTAAAGGGTATCTCTGCTTCCATGAAGTGTACCGGTTGACGTGGTCTTCCATCGGGAGCAATAGCTACGTACAGAATCCCGACTACAAGGACGCCTTCAATGATAATCTTATTTTTGATAATCTTGGTAGTTACATCTCGTACTTCTCCCTCTACTTTAATTATTTGTTCGATATCCGGTTTTTCTTCAGGCACGCCTACATCGCTCTTGACTATGTTTTGCGCCCTTGCTTCACCTATGACATCTTCAACACGCAATGTCTTTTTGAGCACCTGTAGATCTTTGGGCCCTGTGGCATCGATAACAATTTCGATTTCAACTCGTTTGGTTACCTTCACAAAGAACATTACAATAAGCCTTACTTTAATTTCCCTAGGCCGATTGGGGTCGAAGCTGTACTGAATATGTTCGATCTTGGCTCTGACCCTAACATCCATGTCTTTTTTTACACCTGGAATTTTTGCAAAAAAGCTGAAATCAATTTCTCCTTCTACAAAATGAACTGGCTGTTGCGGTTGACCTTCGGGAACGTCTGCCACGTACATAGCATTGACATCAACATTGCCTTCGATGATGACCTTGCCGATTTTGGAATCAAGGATTTTTGTTTCCAAGTTTTCGGTATCAAGTGTGGCATCTACGGATATGACCCGCTCTATATCGGGTTTTCCGTCAGGTAACATAATTGTCCCTTCAACTATAGCTTGAGTTTTATCTTCACCGACAACTTGGTCCACCCTGACCAGTTCCTTAGTCAAATAAACCCCCATTTAAATCCTCCTTTCCCTATAATTCACCACCTTACTCATATAATATATGTGAAGCTTGACAAATATGTTACATAAAAATCTATTCTTGTTGTGTCTGTTCTTTTTCCTCACAACATTTTTCTTGCTCGGCACTTGGCTGGCAGCAGTCCGCATCTTCAGGCTTTTTTTGTTCTTGCGGCTCTTCTTCCACCGGACTTTCTTCCCCAATAGCTTCCTCCTGCTCTTCTCCTTCGGGAAGAAGCGGTTTTATTTTAGCTTTGTCATCGGACATATCTTTTGTTTTGTCTAAACGCACTTCAAAAGCCTTTTTCAAAAATAAGTAAAATACTACTAATGCAATACTTATAACCACAATAAATACAAGAACCTTCATTTGCCACCTTCCCTTCCCAATAATCTAAGGATATACGTGCTTAATATATTATATGAATGCCGATTGAAAAGGTGAGCAATAGATAAACCAAACTATTTTATAAAAATGGAGCGAATTATTGTACCGTCAAGGTTTATCCACATTATCAACAAGTTATCCACAATTATCCACAATAAATCCACATTATATGTGAATAATTTTTTATGGTTTTTGCCGGATAAAGATAAAAAGCTGCTACACGTTTTTTGTGTAGCAGCTTTTTTCATCATTCTAGAGCCATACTGCCTTAATTTACCCCGATAAATGTCTGTGTGAACATCTTGCCGTAAGGGCCGCCTTCCACGACACCAATGCCAATGTGGGTAAAATTGGGGTTTAATATATTTGCGCGATGGCCCGGGCTGTTCATAAGCCCCTTGTGAGCTTGCTCAACGGTAGGAGCCCCTGCCAGGTTCTCCCCGGCGTATCTGTAAGAAATGCCGTTGTTTTTCAGTGCATCAAAGGGAGTCCCATATGTAGGAGAAGTATGACCAAAATAGTTTTTGTCTATCATGTCTTTGCTCTTTTTACGAGAAATGTCCACAAGCCTCATATCAATGGTAAGTGGCTTAAGGCCTGCCTTTTGCCTTTCTTGATTTACTAATTCCAACATCTTACTTTCATCAGCTGTAAGACCTTTTACCTCAGGTGTACTTGGTGCCGGAGTTTGCGGCTTGCTGGGTTCTTCAACCGGAGCCTTAGGTGCTGGATTTTGTACGGGCTCAGATTTACCAGGTAAAGTGCCTTCCTTTGAAGTCAAAACCCATTTCCCGTCTTTATAGGTGTAGACTAATCTAAATGTATTGACAGAGTTTTTTGCAATAGAGTTTAAGTCGATGGGAAGCTTAATCGTTGAAGTTTGACCATTGATGTTTAGCTTAATGGTATAGTAGACTTCAGCACTTGCAATTCCCGGCAAAGCCAAAACAACGAAAGTTAGAAGTACGGCTAATATTCTCTTGTAATTATGCTTCAATTTATATTGCCTCCTTCTTAAGTTTTTGCCACAGCCGTCTGTGGTAATGACATTATATAATTTTCTACAAAATTGGACAAACTGTAAAATTCCAGATATATATTCGAGACCCTTTGTATCATGAAATAAATAGCATAAAATGAAGATTTTGTTTGATTTATTCAAATAAGGCCTAATATGGGTAAATTAACCACAAAAATCTCTTGTTTTTGCCATTTTGCTTAAAATTTGGCATAAATAAAAAAGCTGTTGACCCTTTCAACAGCCTAAAAATTTATAATTTCAAAGCTTATGCTTCCGGTATCTCTATTTGAAGGAGTTTTATAACGTTAGTTATGGGATTTACCAATGTAGCCTGGTCGGAACCAGCAAACAAAAGGCCTACAGCTTTCATGTTTTCATCAACTACCAGAGAACCGCTATCTCCGGGCTGGGCCATAGGTCCCGTGAGAATTTGATCATAAAAGGTAGCTTCTTCACCGGGCCCCAGCATCACATTTATCACCACATTCATGGCCTTTATTTCACTTGAAGTAACTCCCGTGGTGCGACCGCTCTTTTGAACTGTCATGCCAATACTAGGCTGCTGTATGCCTGTTATCTTGCCAAGACCCACTATATCTGAGCTTACGTACTCATCTTTTATAGGTCTTGCCACCGCCGCATCAACTAGGTTTTTGGAAGAGGTCTTTTTGACAAAATTAATTTCATAGTCAGGCTTTATGACTTTTAAAATGCTGTTTACAATCTTTTCAACTCTTTTAACTATAGGGCAGGTGCTAGTAGTGGTGTTTCTGTAAATAGGAATAAACCTTTCCAAATGTGCAATAACATCAGATGATGTTCCTCCATCATGGGCCCCTGGCTGCAGTATCGCATCGCCGATAGCTGATTTGCCATCGGTGCCGTCGGTAGCATTTGCCAGCACATGATTGTTTGATAAAATGAGAGGTCTGCCGGTTTTACTGTCTTTCACTATGGCCCCCAAGGTGCCAGCTGTAATTTTGTAATGGCCTATACTCATGCCTGGCCTTGCAGGCCTTGCTTTCTCGATGCGGGCATCAAGCAGTTTCACTTCTCCTACTTCTATTACATCTGTTGGAATATCGCTTAAAACTTTGGGCACGCAATTTCGACCGAGTAATTTTTCATCGGGAATCTTTTCTTTTACCAAAACTATTATAGCCGGCTTATTTGTGATTTTATTTTGTATTATTTTATATCCCAAGCCTACACCTACGACATTTTCCAGGCTCAATAGCTTTTTTTCATGCTGACGCAAAATTCGTGAAATCCGTTCCATAAAAAACCCCCTCCCAAAGCTATAGAGCTATATATCTATATATATTTGGGAAGGGGAGTATTTGTGTATGAACTTGACAAAAAAATAATCCCGATAACACCGGGACTAAACTGAGCCGAACTTGAGCTGTGAATTTTCATTATTATTTATAACCGTAAGTTCAACAGTGTCAGTCAGTATATCGGAATAGCTGTAGGAAATCCGCCTTACAAAATCCGGAGACTCGGTTACTTTCACGACAAAGATATTGGGATAAACCTGTTCCAATATACCTTCCTTTTCAAAGGTCCTTTTACGGCCACGGTTTGCTTTTAGTCTCACCATCTTGCCTACATGGGACTGGACATCTCTGCGAATCTTATTAAGTGCATCTGCCGAAGCCATAATCTCACCTCTCAAAAATGCAAAAATACTGTATAAATTATAACAGGTTTTTTCCCAAATGTCAAATATTAAAATATTTTATCAGGTTCGGCTGCTTTTGTCAACGACATAAAGGGCAAAAAAAAATGATTATGGGTATAGAATTTTAATTATCACAATCATTCTTGGTAATAGCATTTTATTCCGTTAATTATCGCCGTGGCAGCTTTTTGCCTAAACTGGGGCTCTGAAAGCAAGCGCTCCTCTTCGGGATTGCTGAGGGCTGCCACATTTACCATGACAGAAGGATTGTTGGTCTCCCGAAGGACAAAAAGATCCGCAGGTTTTACACCCATATCGCTAAGTTGCAGGTGCGCTATCAGCTCCCGGTGGATAAATTCCGCTATTTTCTTCCCTTCTACGTCACCGGGATAGTAAAAGGTTTCTGTGCCTCCCACTTGCTCATCCGGGAAAAAGTTTTGTTGAATGCTAAGTGTTATATCGGGCTTAATTTCATTGGAAATTCGAATCCGCTCTGAAAGGCTGACGAACTCATTTTTGTCGCGAGTTAGCATCACCTTTGCCCCGCACTGCATAAGCCCTTCTGCTACAGCTCTTGCTATTTCCAAATTGACATAGCCTTCTGATAGACCCATAGGGCCTGAGTTTCCACTATCGCCGCCGTGACCAGGATCCACTACTATGGTTTTGCCAATTAAGGGTTTAGTATAAGTAGGCCTTTCAAGGCGCTTTAATTCCACACCTGTAAAGTAAAACTTTAAAATTTCATCTACTGGAAATCCCAAAAGGGCCATTCCGCGGGCTCCATACTGACAAAGGCCTAACCCATGGCCGTGGCCCATTACTTGAAATGAAAGGGCTGAAACCTTCCAGGAAAACTTGGTAGATGAAAGGCCAAGCAGGTTTTTTATATCCTCTCCTTGAAAAATCATATCTCCTATTTTAATTTTTTTAATGCGCCCAGAGGCTGTAGAGTTGATGTTTTCTAACAGCCCAGGTATTTCCCTATTATCCGAAAGGCTATCATCAAAGTTTATGGCTAATCGGCGCTTTAGTTCTCGAACAGAAAAATTTTTAGTAGTTTTCCAGTAGGGTGAGTCTTTGCAATATATACATTCCACCCGTCTCAGATAACTGACTTTGTTTCCCCAGACATTTTCCGAGTCCTCAGTACACCCTCCGCAGGCTGTGTGATAAACAGCTTCTATGGGATTGTTGTTATAGACAATGATAACTTCCGATGTGTCCTCTACTGCAGCAGTGATCTTCTCCGTAAACTCTTCATAGCGGCTTCCCCATGCTTTCTGCCTTTCCTCAATATCCATAAACCCCTGGCAATGCAGGGAATCGTTGCAGACATCAAAACCCGGCTGTCGTTTACAGCCGCTGCCTCCAAAAATGCCCATGCGCTTTACTGCCAAAGTCCTGCAGCATATGGCTTGGGCTTTTAAAGCTTCCTTCGGAAATTCGGGAGGCATGCTGGCTGCCACCGCACCAATAACATACTCTTTTAAACCAATAATCCGCGCTTCCTGTTGATCGATGTCGTAGAGTTTTACTACCAGTTCTTCACTGCCGTAATCCATTAAAATTCACCACCAGTGCCAATTTATTCGTAAGGCGAGCGAGGAAGCCCTTCCCGAAGCTTGCCGCGGGTCTCAACGCCTCCAATACCTTTAATTCCGGTAATAGTGGCATCTATTACATCTCGAGCAGAAATAATTTGATTTATAGGCGTATATGCCACCTTTTCAATGATAAACACCGGGTCTAATGCGTGTATAAATACCCGATGTGGGGAGCTGGCAAAATTGGCCCCTGCTCGAAGAATCCCCTCGTAATAAGATTGACATGCACCTGCAAATATAACTAAGTCATCCAGGGATGGTTCAAAACGTCTGGCATTTTTTACTGCTTCAATAAAATACTTGGAGTTGCGATAATTTTCTACTCTGTTAAAGTCCCTTTTTTCTTTCAGCAAGCCGTCATGGCCTGTAATAACCAAGATATCAGGATTGTACTTAACTAAAAGACTGTTTATTTTCTTTGGTTGGAGTTTTTCTGGTATGCTCTCACCATATGCTTCTATATCCAACTGTTTATAAGTAGTAAGGCACAAATCCAGGTACTCTTCATCACCGTCGATGTGAAGAACCACCCCCGGCAAATCAAAAAAACCGTTATTCCCATCTGTATTTGAACGCGTCATTCGCCTCTGTCTTTCAAGTTCACGCCGATAAAAGATGCGTTCCATGTACTCATTACTCTTCCTGATGTAATCTTTTTTATATTCTCTCACTTCAGCAGATGTTGGCACAATCAAATCATCAATAGGAGCATCGGCAAGTACTCTGATATTGAGACCTTTTAAAGTGCAGCAACCTTTGTCTTCCATGATGTCAACTACTTTGAAAAAAACGTCTTTATTGTAAGATGCCCGAGCCACAACATCTCCTACTTTGATTTTAGCCACCCTTTAACCCCCCATTTCATTATATTTCACCTTTGTTTTGCTTATTACATAATATGATGGTATCAGGGGGGATGTGAGCACGTATGCAAGAGGTGGGAAGATGAACGCGGCTGTTGTCCCTGCCAAAAATGAGCAAGGCAGGATCAGCAAAGTTCTCACTATGCTAAAAGAAACCCCGGTTGAAAAAATTATTGTGGTAATAAACGGTTCCACCGATAATACCATGAGCGAAGTAAAAGGGCTAAGGCTTGAAAATGTGGAAATTTTGCACTTTACACAAGAGCTAGGCGTAGACGTCCCCAGAGCTATCGGCGCATATTACGCCTATAAAAGCGGTGCCACATGTGTTGTTTTCGTAGATGGTGATTTGATTGGAAATATAGGGATATTGATAAAGAAACTAATCCATGTAGTATCAAAATGCGGAGTAGACCTAGCCATGACTGATTGCTATCCGGATTTGGAGTACAAAAGCGAGTTGGCAGAACAGGTGCTGATCTTTCGAAGCCTTTTAAATCTAAAGCTTGGCCTTTATGATAAAATTGGCGTAGCTACACCCTCACACGGGCCCCACGCAGTTTCACGCAAACTAATGGACAGTATCGATTTTCGAGACTTTGCAGTGCCGCCTATGGTTTTGGCCTTTGCCAAAAAGCATGGCCTTTCGGTGGAAGTTCCTGCAAAACTGCCCCAAAGATTGCTTGGCTCAAAGATAAGAAATTATTTTCACGCAAAGAAAATTGCAGATACGATAATTGGAGACACCCTAGAAGCTATAAATTATTATAATGACAGGCCCAGAGCACGCAGTTATCTATTTAAAGAATATCAGGGATATAATCCCTTAAGGCGCTTTGACATATTGGAAAAGTTCCTGTCTAACACTTAATCAAAAAGGGCATTTCCTAATGCACGGAAATGCCCTTTTATTACTTGGTATATCTGTCAGCCACTTTAGTGGCACCACAGGCATTTGGCTTTATTTTAACCTTAAATCCGCTGCCCATGACCCAGCCCACCACTTCACGAATAAGCTCTTTGGTGTCGCCGTTTTGACCAATGTCCACGTGAATTTCTACATCCATATTTTTATAGCGGGTTTTATCCAGCTCCTTTTTTAACCGGGTCACTGCTTCCAGCGACATGGAGGTTTCTGTAAATATTTTGTGACGCAAATTTTTTACACTTGACATATATTTTCTGTAATAATAGTAGCGGGCTCCCTTTCCAACTCGATGAACTATTACAGCAGTAACAAAGCAAGTGTTGTCTCTTGCTTGAGAATCGGTGCCTATTATTAACTTGTATGAAGCACCAGGCACTTCTTCCATAAAAGCAATAATGTCTTGAACCATCTCCTCAACAGACATCTTGCCTTTTGTAGGGTTTACAAAATTCATGGTGACCATCCCATTCTAAATTACAAAGTGTATGTACTGCCTTTAATTTGTGTGCCCATCTAATTTACTGCTAAAACTGTCCACAAAACCTCATTCACTTATTTTGCACTTAAGCACTTTTGAAAGTTCTGCGTACTCTTTTATGGAAAGGGTTTCACCTCGGCGCATAGGATCTATGCCGGTCTCCTTTAGAGCCTGGTCTATTGCTTCAGAGTCTGAACCCTGAATTTTTAGCCTCCGACTAAGTGAATTTCTTACCGTTTTTCGCCGCTCCCCAAAGGCAGCTTCCACAACTTTAAAGAAAAACGCCTCGTCATCCACCTCTTCCCTAGGTTTTTGCCGCAACATGATTTGAACAACCGCTGATTCCACTTTAGGCGGCGGAAGAAAGGCTTCCTTGCCTATTGTGCAAACCATATTCACATCAGCATACATATTGACCGCAATAGAAAGGATGCCGTAATCCTTTGTGCCAGGCTCTGCCGTAAGCCGCTGAGCCACTTCTTTTTGGACCATGAGAACTGCAAGGGGTATCAGGTGGCGGTTTTCTATGATTTTCATAATAATGGGGCTTGTGATGTAATAGGGAAGATTTGCTACTACCTTAAACCCGCCGTTAAAGTGGTCTTTCCTCAGCTTCTCCATATCTAATTTTAACACATCTGCTTCTAATATACAAATATTTTTGAAATCTCTGGTCAAATCCTCCAGTATAGGAATCAATTGCCGATCCTTTTCTACAGCCACCACCCTGCTTGCCCTTGAGCAAAGCTCCGTAGTGAGCACCCCAAGCCCCGGACCTATTTCAAGGACCTCATCCTGGGGCGAAAGCTTTGCTGCTTCCAGCATTGCCATAAGGGGTCTGGTGTCAACTAAAAAATGTTGACCGAGCCGTTTATCAGCCCTGACATTGTACTTTTTCATTATGCGTCTAATATCTATGGCGTTTTCCTCCTCGCAATAAGCCTATAAAAGCTTGGCTTAACTTATAACTATTTGTTAAGCTAACACTACTATATAATCTTTGAAAAACAATTGATTTTTAAACTCAAGGTTTCATAATGCAGAGAGCCGTTATCGATAAGCTAAAAAAAAGATAGGATAACCTATCTTTTTTCATAGCTTCTGACTCTAAATTCCACACCAAGTTTTTCGGCAAGTTCGGCACATTTTTGTATATCTATACCGGGCACATCAACCACTGAAAGCACTACCCGGGGAATGTGATTTTTTGCTTTCCGGGCAAATTCCAAAATGCTGTAAAAGGCATCTTCGCCATATTCCGGATGGCATAAATCATTGTATTTTTCAGCATTTTCCGCATTAAGGCTTATGGAAATGACATCTATGAGGCCCTCTAACTGCAGAGTTATGTCTTCACCGTAGATCATATTAGCCTGACCGTTAGTATTGATCCTAATCGGGATATTGGGGTATGTCTTTTTAAGGTGTTTTGCCACGTCAATGACTACCTGAAGCCGCATAAGGGGTTCTCCATACCCGCAAAACACCACTTCTTTATAACCTGTAGGATCTCCGATGGCTTCTATTATTTCCTTAGTTGTAGGCTCTTTCTCAAGCCACAGGTTGTATCCTCCTACCCCCGGCCCATTTTTTCTGATGCAAAAATCGCAGTCATTTGTACATCGATTTGTAATATTTAAATACAACGACTCCCCTAGTTTATACACTATCATCTACTTGCACCGTCCATCACATTTTAGGTAACAAGCATATTTTAACATAGAGCCCAAAAAATTACAAGGAATTTGGAATGATATACCTTATAAATAAACTATCAAAGAAGTGCTGCCAAAATTGCCTTATGGGCGTGAAGTCGGTTTTCTGCCTCATCAAAAACTACTGATTGGGAACTTTCAAAAACTTCCTCTGTTATTTCTTCTCCTGTGTGAGCCGGCAGGCAGTGCATTACTATAGCTTTGCTGTCGGCTAATCCTAATATTTTTTTATTGATTTGGAAATCTTGAAAGTGCTTTTTCCTCTCTTCCGCCTCTTTTTCCTGCCCCATACTGGCCCAAACATCAGTATATAGCACATCTGCTCCAATACTTGCTTGCTCCGGGTCATTTCCCAGAATTAGTTTGCCGCCACTTGCTTTAGCAAAATCCTGGCACATTTTGGTTACATCTGCCGATGGCTCATATCCTTTTGGAGTAGCTACCCTTACCTCCATCCCTAGCTTAGTTCCGGCAATCATCAAGGAGTGGACCATGTTGTTGCCATCGCCAATATAGGCTAATTTGATACCAGAAAGTTTTTGTTTATGCTCTAAAATCGTCAGCATGTCTGCCAGAGCCTGTGTTGGATGATATAAATCAGTCAGGCCATTGATGACGGGAACATCCGCGTACTTTGCCAGTTCCTCCACTTCTGATTGAGCATAGGTCCTTATCAAAATTCCATCAACGTACCTGGACAGCACCCTGGCTGTGTCTTTGATGGGCTCACCCCGGCCCAGCTGCAAATCTTGAATGCTTAGAAAATAAGCCATTCCTCCCAGTTGAAACATTCCGATCTCAAATGACACCCTGGTCCTGGTAGAAGCCTTATTAAAAATCATAGCCAGGGTTTTGCCTTTTAAAATGTCATGGCGAATGCCCTGTTTATGCTCGGACTTCAATTTAACTGCCAAATCCAATAAGAGTTTAATTTCCTCTGTAGAATAATCTTTTAAACTGAGGAAATCCCGGCCTTTAAGTTCATTGTACATGTTTTTCCTCCTTGCATTACTTATGGTTTTGTAAAAGTGCCTCTTTAAGGGTGTTTATCACCTGGTCTATTTCAGATTTAGTTACTATTAAAGGTGGCACAAACCGCAAAATATTGCCTCCAACGGCATTTATCAACACTTTATGTTTCATACAGAACTCAACAATAGGCAGGGCATCTATGCTAAGTTCACATCCCACCATTAAGCCGAGGCCTTTTACTTTGGTTATTTGCGGAAAGTCCTCTTTTAGCTTTGCAAGTTCTGCTTTAAAGTATTGGCCCTTTTCCGCAACTTCCGCTAAAAATTTTTCATCCAAGAGGACAGAAGTGGCCGCTAATGCCGCCTGAGTAGCTAAAGGATTTCCGCCGAAGGTTGCCGCATGATCTCCCGGCTGAAAAGCCTCAGCTACCTCTTCTTTTGCCAGCATGGCTCCAATTGGGACTCCACTCCCCAAGGCCTTAGCAAGGGTGATAATATCAGGACTTATATTAAAATGTTGATAGGCAAATGCCTTGCCGGTCCTTCCTAAACCGGTTTGCACTTCATCTACGATAAGCAGCAGATTGTTTTTGCGGCAGATTTCCTGGACACCTTCTAAATATCCAGGATCGGGTACATTTACTCCCCCTTCGCCCTGAATGCACTCCAGCATGACTGCACAGGTTTGGAAAGTAACGGCATCTTCTAATGCCTTTAAATCATTAAAAGGCACATATTTAAATCCTGCCGGAAGAGGCCGAAAATCCTTTTGGTATTTTTCCTGGCCCGTAGCCGCTAAGGAGCCTAATGTGCGGCCGTGGAAAGATTTTTCCATTGTGATAATTTCAAAGCGACCTTTGCCCCATTTGCGGGCAAGTTTTACAGCCGCTTCATTGGCTTCCGTACCGCTGTTGCAAAAAAACGCCTTATGGCAACAGGAACTCTCCACTAATTTTTGGGCCAGTTTAATCTGGGGCTCAATCCAATAAAGGTTGGAACAGTGAATGAGTTTTTCAGCCTGTTCCTTAATGGCCTCCGTTACTACCTGGGGACAGTGACCCAATGAGTTGACAGCTATACCGCTGACAAAGTCCAAATACTTATTGCCTTCACTATCCCATACATAAGCACCTGATCCCCTTACCAAAACCACTGGTAAACGTCTATAAGTATTCATCACATACTTTTGGCCTAAAGCAATTAAATCTTCCATTAGCTTCACTCCTTTACTACCATTGTACCTATGCCCTTATCCGTGAAGATTTCTAACAACAGAGCGTGAGGCAGCCTCCCGTCTATAATGTGGGTGCTATTTACCCCACTTGACAAAGCTTTCATACAGCACTCAATCTTGGGAATCATACCGCCTTTAATTACACCTTGCTGGATAAGATTCTTAGCTTCAGAGATGCTTAAAGATGAAATGAGGTTTTGCTCTTGATCAAAAACGCCCTCTACATCTGTCAGCAGTACTAATTTATCCGCTTTTAAACTTGCAGCAATGCTACCTGCCACATAGTCTGCATTTATGTTATATACCTTACCTTCACCGCTGCCGACGGGGGCAATAACCGGAATATAATCCTTTTCCAAAGCAGTATATATCAATTCGGGATTTACCTTTTCTATTTCACCTACAAAACCCAAGTCAACCTCCGCCCCATTATAGTAAGCTTTCTTTTTGCGGGCTTTAATCAGCTCACCGTCTAAGCCGCTTAAGCCTATGGCCTTTCCCCCGTTTTTCTCTACTAAACTTACGATTTCTTTATTGACTTTACCAACTAAAACCATTTGCACTATCTCCATGGTTTTTTCATCGGTGACCCGCAATCCATTTATAAACTGTGAAGTAACCTCTGTCTTTTCCAGCCAGTGATTTATTTCCGGCCCTCCACCGTGGACGATAACCGGATTAATCCCCACATACTTCATTAAAACAATATCGGCGATCACCTTATCCTTTAACAGGGGATCTGTCATAGCATGACCGCCGTACTTGATGACAACCGTTTTGCCGTAAAACTTTTTTATATATGGCAAAGCTTCAATCAGTATCTCGGCTTTTGCTAATGGTTCCATGGAACACACCTCTTTTATTTCTTAAACTTAACTCCTGTAATCCGCATTGATCTTCACGTAATCATAGGTAAGATCACAGCCCCAGGCTTTGGCTCTAGCTTCTCCCAGGTTTAAATCAACTTTTAGCTTGACTTCTTTTTCTTTAAGTATCTGTTTTGCCCTATCTTCGTCAAACGCTAAGCCTGTGCCCTTTTGGGCAACCAACAGATCTCCAATGTACACATCTACCTGGTGCGGGTCTACCTCTGCACCGGAATACCCAAGGGCAGTTATTATCCTCCCCCAATTGGCATCTTCGCCAAAGATGGCAGCTTTCACGAGATTGGAAGCACAAATGGCCTTGGCACCCTTTCGCGCATCTTCTAGGGATTTTGCACCGACCACTTCTACTTCAATCAGCTTAGTTGCCCCTTCTCCATCCTGGGCTATCATCCTGGCTAATATGGTGCAGACTTCAACAATAGCTGCTTCAAAGTCCTTTAAATATTCGCTTTCTGTGGTTATGGTTGGGTTGTCGGCAAGACCATTTGCTAAAATGACCACCATATCATTGGTACTTGTGTCACCATCTACGGAAATCATATTAAAGGTGGCATCTGTGGCTCTTTGTAAAACCTTTTGTAGACACTTGCTTTCTATGCTGGCATCTGTGGTAATAAAACCTAGCATAGTGGCCATATTTGGGTGAATCATGCCTGAGCCTTTGGCCATGGCTCCAATAGTCACTGTTTTTCCCGCAATTTCTAATTGACAGGCAACTTCTTTTGTGGTTGTATCCGTTGTCTTTATAGCTTCCGCTGCATCAGCTCCTCCATCAAAGCTCAAGGCACCGGAAGCCTCCTTTATTCCATTTGATATAAGATCCATGGGCAGTGGAATGCCGATTACACCTGTAGAAGCCACCACCACGTCTTCTGCTTTGATCTGCAAAGCCTCTGCTGTAATCTCTGCCATTTCCCTGGCCGCCTTTAAACCCTGTTCGCCCATACAAGCATTGGCTATACCACTGTTTACAACAATTGCTTGGGCAATGCCGTCTTGCAGATGTTCTTTAGTTATCTGCAAAGGGGCTGCTTGGAATTTATTCAGGGTATAAACAGCTGCTGCCTGTGCAGGAATCTCTGAGTACACCAGCGCAAGATCCTTCTTGCCTTTTTTTCTGATTCCACAGGCAACACCTGCTGCTTTAAAGCCTTGCGGCGATGTAATTCCACCGTTTATATATTTCATTTTACCGATTCCTCCTTTAATTTACATATTATGGATAAATACCACCCTGTTTCAAACCACTTGTTTCGTCTAAGCCAAACATAATATTCATATTCTGTATTGCCTGACCTGAAGCACCTTTTACTAAATTGTCGATGGCAGAAAATACTATGATTTTACCGGTCCTCTCATCAAAAATTGGCGCTATATCACAGTAGTTAGACCCCTGTACCCATTTGGTCTGAGGTAGGTTGTCTTTATCCCTTAACCTGATAAAAGGACAATTTTTATAAAATTCCTGATAAAGTTCATCTAGGTCTTTTTGCGTTACATTTGCTATTGGTGTAACATAAATGGAACTTAAAATGCCCCGGTTCATGGGAATTAGATGGGGTGTGAAATTGATGAGCACAGAAGACTTGCTCAGCAAGCTCAGTTCTTGTTCTATTTCTCCAATATGCCTGTGATTGCCTACTTTATAAGCCAGTAAATTTTCATTAATATTTGGAAAATGTGTTATATCCGTTAAAGTTTTGCCTGCACCGCTTACTCCTGATTTACTATCAATGATTATATTCTCATTGCTGATAACCTCATTGGCTAAAAGGGGCGCCAGCCCTAAAATAATACTGGTGGGATAACACCCCGGATTTGCTACGATCTTTGCTTTGCTTATCTCGTCTTTATATATTTCCGGCAAGCCGTAAACGCTTTCTGGCAACAGTTCAGGGCAGGAATGCTTTAACTCGTACCAATATTCGTAAGCCTCAGAATCTTTTATTCGAAAATCGGCCCCCAGGTCTATGACCTTAATACCTTTTTGGTACAATTCTTTTGCCAAAGGCGCAGACTTTCCATGAGGCAGCGCTAAAAAGACCACATCTAGACCTTCTAGAAAGGCATCTATCTGAAATTGCTCTTCCACTAAACAAATTTGTCCCTTTAAATTTGGATGTACCTGTGTAACATCATTGCCTGCATTGCTTCTTGAGGTGACTTTTTTTACCTCAGCCTGAGGGTGGTTAAGCAAAAGTCTTAGCAGCTCTCCTCCTGTATAACCGGTAACACCGATAATTCCAACTCTAATCTTCATTTCCCTTCCCCCACCTAAAAAATTGTTGTTTATAATTATACACACATACGCATAATTATGCAACAATTATTTTCATTTTATTTGTAAAAAGCTTTTAGACGAAAGGCTTTAAACGATAAAAAAGCACCTTCTGCCCCATTGCAAAAGGTGCTTTTGATTATTAGCCTTTGACATTAATTTATTTTTCAATACCCTCCCGGGCAGGAACTCCTTTAGTATAATAGTGCTTGATTTCTCGCATTTCAGTGACCAAATCCGCTTTGTCTATAAGTTCCTGTGGAGCATATCTGCCGGTCAGAACAACTTCGGTTTTCTCATGCCGGTTATCCAGCATGGCCAAGACCCTTTCTAAGGGAAACAATTTATAATATAGTGCAATGTTTATCTCATCCAATACTACCAAATCGTATTCACCAGATGAAAGGATCTCTTCGCATTCTCTTAAACCTTTCTCAGCAGCCTCTATATCTTCAGCAGTCGGTTGGTTATAGATAAAACAGTTTCTTCCAAACTGTTTAATGGTAATCCTCGGTAAATATTTAACTACATCCAGCTCACTGTATTTCATACCTTTTACAAATTGCGCAAAAAATACTTTTTTGCCTGCGCACACAGCTCTAACCGAAAGCCCTAATGCTGCAGTGGTTTTGCCCTTGCCATTGCCAGTGTACACCTGAATATACCCTTTTTCCATTTCAATCCCCTTTCATCATACTGCTATTTCCATTTTATCACATATTACACCAACTTCCAGTCAAGTCAAAAATTTTATTTTACAACGCCAAAATCAAGCATAAAGATTTTAGCATAACGACAAAGAGGTTAAAAGCCTTAACCTCTTTGTCACTTATGAGTATTTTACATTAAACCTGCAAAGCCCTACAGTACCAATTTTATAAAAAAGCCTCACAGCAATTTTACTTTACAAAGGATATCAGCGTCTCTATGAACTGGTCGTATGTTTTTACTTCAAGAAGGGTTTTAAGTTTACTCTCCTCAGAAATGACTTCAGTTATAAAATCGAAGATATCTTTTAAAAACAGGCGATCCCGAATGTTGATGGCAAGCATAAAAATTATGTTGACCTTATTGTCATTCCACTGAATGGCATCAGGGTGGATGGAAACGGCTATGGCGGAATTTATGGCACACATTTCCAGCGGGTGAGGCATGGCAATGTTCATATATGCGCTTGAGCTTATCCGCTCCCGTTCAAATAACTTCTGTTTGAAGGAGCTATCCACTATACCCTGCTTTTCAAGAGCATCTGCCATGACATTTATGGCATCGTTTTGGTCTTTAAAGTCTGCACCTACGAAAAACAGCTCCCTCTTAAACATCATCTCCAATTTCAGCTTCATCTTGGTTTTTATTCTGTCGCTTAAAACTTCTTCTATTTTCTTTGAAACGTTCAATATGTCTTTGTTGGCAATATAAGGAGATATTTGCACGTAGGGCTTGCCCGGGTGAATTTCAAATGGAATCGTGGTTATAATCATGTCGTAATCATAATATGTCTCAAGTTCATGCTGACCAGACACTATTTCAGTTATGAGCAGGTTGTTGGAAAAAATGCTGCTCAACTTGACTGCTATATCCTCTGATTTATACAGGTATTGAGGGTTTACCAGGATTGCCCTCACTTCGTGTTTGATGACCTTTTTCTCTTCGATCAATACCCCAAGGTGCAGCGCAATATATGATATCTCGTCTTCCGTTAACTCATATCCCTCTTCCTGGGTGATTATATTTGCGATAAATACAGAGACGTCGTAGATAAATGGGTATGAATTCTTGATTTCCAGCATCTGAGGATTGCGCAAGGAAATGCGGTTTTTGAGCCTTATGAGCAGGTTTTTAATGTGAAGGGCAAACCTGATCGTAAAGTCCTTGCGTATCAGCGTTATATTGTAAGTTTTCTTTACTCGGGTCTGAATTAAGGAAACCAGCCGGACTATATTCTCTCCTACAAAGTCCCCAAGTTGATCGATATTTATGTCGTTTATGGTGCTGGAAATTGCCCGAGTCATTATATACAAGGCAAAATCATAGGTTTCGCATTCAACAAACTTTACTCTAAATTCCTTTTCAACCTGTTCTACGATACTTACTGCTATTTCCTGAATATGTGAATTAACCATGCTCTTTCCGCTTTCTGGACTTATCTCGTCCTCACATGTTTCCTGCATCAGCTTTCTTTCCATGGTTATGGCTATGTGCAGCACCAGGTTCAGCAGCGAAAATTCGTCCATAAAATACTGATGTTTTCGCAAGGCCTCAGACACTATCTGCTTTATTTTAGTAAGGTCAAAATGAGGCAGGTAGTTTTGCATTATTTTTATGCTCAAAAAGGAGTCCTTGGTATCTTCGTAAATAAGCTTGCTTATGAGCTTTTTCTTATTAGCCTCATGGCCGTCGATAAAGGCCTTATTGTTTTTGGTCTTTATCTTCAGCTCAAAATCCGCCAGCTCCCTTTTTAAGCTGCTTAGCTCATTGGCCAAAGTCAACGGCGAGACTAGCAGTTCATTTGCAAGGGCGTCCAAGTCGTAAGAGTTGGTTTCCAACAGCAGCTTGCGCAATATATATTTTTTGCGGTCCTCAACAGTTTGGGGACTGTGAGATGTCTTTATGAAGTTTATCAACTGCTCAAGCCGCTTCTTGTCCCTTACAATATATCCTTTGCGGGAGGACTCGATCAGACCAGGATATTTTGAATTGATGTTGCTGATGTAACTTTTAATGGTCCTGACGGATATGTCCAGGAAAACGGACATGGAAAAGGACGTGACCCAGCTTTCCTGACTGCTCAAAAATTTGAGTATGGCAAGCTCTTTGTCCATTTGAATACTCCTTTTCTGGCACCCTTACATGGTACAGTCTTTACTAAAATATATAATATACCCATGAAGCAGTAAATATTTAAAATTGCACTTTGGCGGTGCAATATCGAGAGTATTAATAATAGTAAATCAATTCTATAATGAAACTACAACTGAGCAGTATATCCAATAAGCTATAACTTTTTTTGAAGAACGGAGGCTTGCAATGGACGTTATTCAGGAATGCATGAAAATGATTTCATTTGGAGGTGATGCAAAAAGCCTTGCAATGTTGGCTATTAAGCAGGCTCGTGAAGGCAGACACCAAGAAGCAGAAGACACCATGAAAAAAGCAGAAGAGTCGCTGCTTAAAAGCCACCAGGCGCATACAGACCTGTTGAGCTACGATGCCGAAAAACAGGATTTGCAGGTTACCCTTTTCATGGTACACGCAGCTGACCATTTAAATGCCGCAGAAACTGTATTTATGCTTGCTAAAGAACTGATTCTTTTACACAGGGAGGTTCAAAAATGTACAAAATTGCATTGATTTGCGAACACGGTGCCAGCACCAGCCTGTGTGCACGAAAAATGATTGAAGCAGCCGAAAAACTTGGCATTGAATGCAGCATAGCCGCCTACTCCGATTCACAACTGGATAATATTATCCAGGATATGGACTGCATCCTGCTTGGTCCACAGCTCATGTTTAAGCAGGAACAATTTAAGCAAGAATATCCAGAACATGCAAAGAAAATCACTGTAATCAACGCCATGGACTACGGTATGATGAACGGCGAAAAGATCTTAAAGGATGCAATTGCCTTAATAGAACATTTAAAATGAAGGATTTATAAAATAACGAAAAGAGGGATAGTATGGAAAAGTTTATCAGCAGCCTGCAAAGAACTTTAATGCCTATGGCAAATAAACTGTCAAACAACAAATTTATGAATGCCCTTGGGCAAACTTTTCAATTGCTTCTGCCCATTATTATCATAGGTTCTTTTGCATGCTTAGGTGCCTTTTTGGATATCCCGTTCTGGCAGAACTTTGTCACCTCCACCGGCCTGCAGGTCGTGTTGATGACCATTCAGTCGCTGACCCTGAGCATTATAGCACTGTACGTGGTCATCGTCCTGCCATATCAGTATGCTCAAAAGCTCAAAATCAACGCCATATCGGCTTCCATTATTTCTTTAATGGCCTTTTTACTGCTTACTCCTCATGAATTGTACACTTCAATTCCTACTGCTTGGCTCGGATACACGGGATTGTTCAGCGCAATCATAGTTGGCGGAATGGTCCCCCAGTTTGTTAAACTGTTGCTTGATAAAAAGATTTACATCCGCATGCCTCAAGGCGTGCCGCCGATTATAGAAGATTCCTTCGCATCGCTGGTTCCCGCAACCTTGGTCATGATTATCGCCGTTATCATATCCCAGCTTTTGGCAGGCACCAGTTACGGGAGTTTCCACAACGTAATATATACCATCATTCAGACGCCTTTAAAGAGCTTTGGCCTGTCGCTGCCGGCTTATCTGATAATGCAGATTCTGTGCACCCTGCTCATGTTCTGCGGCATCCACGGCAATACCATTTTTTCCACCTTCACACCGCTTACGATGGCAGCCAGTGCCGAAAATTTAGCCGCACTTGCTGCAGGCAAGCCCTTGCCAAACATTATTACCAGCTCCTTCTCCGTTATGTGTCAGCCAGGCGGCATCGGTGGCACTTTAGGACTCGCAATTTTGCTTTTATTCTTTTCAAAATCCCAGCGCCTTAAAACACTAGGCAAGATGTCCATTGTGCCGGCCATATTCGGCATAAACGAACCGCTAATTTTCGGCATCCCAATTCTTTTAAACCCGCTGCTCTTTATTCCCTATGTCTTAAATCCCATAATCTGCACCACCGTAAGTTATTTCGCCATAGCAGTCGGCATCGTGCCAAGATTTACCGGTGTGGAAGTCAACTGGACCATGCCTCAGATCATCTCCGGGTTCCTTGCCCAGGGCTGGCAGGCAGCGGTGCTGCAAATGGTATTGATCGCAATCACCACACTTGTATGGTTCCCCTTCTTTAAAATAATAGATAAGCAGATATCCGATGAAGAAAAGGAAATGAACGAGGCGTAAGTTGAACTCACTTTTAAAATCTTAAACGAGGAGAAGAAATATGCAATTTCCAAATCTGTTTAGTCCCATAAAAATAAACAAGATGATTTCAAGAAACAGAATAGTGGCGGCCCCTACCGGCGATCTGTTTGAAGAGAAGGCTCTAGGCGGCGCAGGAATAGTCATATGCGGACATACCATAGTAGAGCCCGGTAGATCCAGCTTTGCCAGCGGCCATGAGCCCTATATATTCCAGAAATATTCGGTGGAAGAAGCCCGGTCCAGGATACGCAAATGCCATCAGGCGGGTGCCAGAGCTTCCTTAGAGCTCTTCCATGCGGGACAGTACGCCCGAGTAATCGACTATGCAATCGGCCCCGTGGGATTTATCAGGGAAGACGGCGTAGAAGTCAAAGCCATGACGCCCGAAATGATGGAGCATGTAGCTAACTGCTACGCACAGGCTGCGAGAGACGCCCAAGATCTGGGTTTTGACATGGTGTTCCTGCATTTTGGACATGGGTGGCTGGCGCCCCAGTTCCTATCTCCTTTGTTTAATAAGCGCACCGACGAATACGGAGGCTCCTTTGAAAACCGGGCTAAATTCCCAAAAATGATACTGGAAAGGGTAAGGGAAGCTGTGGGACCGGATTTTCCCGTGGACATGAGAATCAGCGCCGTAGAATGCGTCGAAGGTTCCATCGAATTTGAAGAAACCCTAAAATTCATCAAACTGGTAGAACCTCTGATAGATACCGTTCAGATTTCCAGCGGCCTTGACATGAACCGGGAGGGCAATGTGCACATGGTCACCACCAATTTCAAAGAGCACATGCCCAATGCAAAATACGCCCGGATAGTCAAGCAAAACGTAAACATACCCGTATCTGTGGTAGGTGCCGTAATGTCCCCTTGGGAGGCGGAGGAACTTATAGCTTCCGGCACTGTGGATTTGGTGGCCTTTGGCAGAAGCTTTATAGCGGACCCAGACTGGCCAAACAAGGCAAAAGATGGCAAGGCAGATGACATCGTGCCCTGCATTCGCTGCATGCAGTGTTACCACATTTCCACCAACAGGAAAAATGTGGGCTGCACCGTAAATCCCAGATTTACCAACGAATCCTTTGTACCAAAAGAAATCAAGAAAGCCGAGACATTAAAAAACATCGTGGTAGTAGGAGGAGGGCCTGCCGGCATTATGGCAGCAATTACCGCAGCCAAGCGGGGCCACAATGTTACGCTCTTTGAAAGAGAAAAAAGCCTCGGAGGCATGCTGCGCTACATTTCAAGGCAGCACTACAAAGAGGACATAAGGCGGTATTTTGAGTATCTGCTGGGACAGGTCAAAAAGCACAGCATCGATGTAAGGTTAAATACCTCAGCCACACCTGATCTGGTAAAGAGCTTAAATCCCGATGCCATATTTGTGGCAGTTGGTTCTCTTCCCATAAAACCAAATATAAAGGGAATTGACGGAGCAAATGTCATTGACTTTTTCGAAGCCATTGAAAACCCAGATAGCACCGGCCAGGATGTGGTGATCATAGGCGGCGGCACTATCGGTGCCGAAATAGGATTGGAGCTCGCCGAATTAAAGCACAGAAACGTCACCATAGTGGAGCTTACCAGCGAGATTGCGGCCCAGGGCAATATGCTCTACAGAATTGCATTGCGGCAAAAGATGGATGCGGTGAGCAATCTTAAGCGAATGGTGGAAACCCGGTGCAGAGAAATAACAGAAAAGGGCGTTATCGCAGTCACCAGGGATGGGCAGGAGCAGTTCATCAAGGCCGACACGGTCATTATTTCCACCGGTGTCACTGCCAATAAGGCTGTGGCCGAAAGTTTCTACGGCATTACCCCAGATACCTTTACCATAGGGGACTGCGATAAGCCCAGAAAGATAATGGAAGCGGTTTTTGAAGGGTACACTATTGCATCACGCATATAGGGGGGCGATGCAGGATGTCAAAAGAACGTTTGCCTGACAACTTCCTGTGGGGAGGTGCAGTTTCCGCAAACCAGTGCGAAGGTGCCTACAATGTGGATGGCAAGGGCCTCAGCACTGCTGACGTAACCACGGCAGGCAGCCGGTATGTGAAGCGGGAGTTTACTGACGGCATAATTGAAGGCAAATACTATCCCAGCCATGAAGCCATCGACTTTTACCACAGGTATAAGGAAGATATAGCCTTGTTTGCAGAAATGGGCTTTAAGTGTTTCCGCACTTCTATAAACTGGACAAGGATCTTTCCCTTCGGAGACGAAACTGAGCCCAACGAAGCAGGATTGAAATTCTACGACAATCTATTCGATGAGCTACTCAAGTACAACATACAGCCCGTTGTCACCATTTCCCACTATGAGACCCCTCTTGGCCTTGTAAAAAAGTACGGCTCCTGGCGAAACAGGAAAATGATAGACTTTTTCCTGCGCTACTGCGAAACGATTTTTAGCAGATATAAAGACAAAGTAAAATACTGGCTCACATTTAACGAAATAAATGTCATAACGTTAAATCCCACCATATCTGCAGGCATAGTAGTAAAAGAAGGAGAAGACTTTGACAAGGTAGTCTACCAGGCGGCCCACCACATGCTTGTTGCCAGCGCAAAGGCTGTCAAACTTGGCCATGAAATAAACCCAGACTTCAAGATTGGCATGATGATGCTGTATCCCATATTTTACGCCGAAACCTGCAAGCCGGAAGATCAGCTGGCGGCAATGAAAGCCATGGACCAGCACTACTACTTTTCTGATGTGCAGGTGCGCGGATACTACTCATCAAAAGCCAAAAGCTTCCTTGCAAGTAAAGGGATAGAGTTAGAAACGGAACCTGAAGATGAAACAGCCCTCAGGGAAGGCACCGTAGACTTTATTGGCTTTAGCTACTACAACAGCAACGTAGCCACCACCAGGCCCGAAGCCCAATTTACCGGCGGCAACATGCTAAATGCAGTAAAAAATCCCTACCTTACCGAAAGCGCCTGGGGATGGTCCATAGACCCAATCGGACTGCGCATATCCCTAAATAACTTATACGACAGATACCAAATACCGCTGTTTGTGGTGGAAAATGGGCTGGGAGCAGTAGACAAGGTTGAAGCAGACGGGAGAATACACGACGATTACCGGATAGCCTACCTGCGGGAGCACATAAAGGCTATAAAGGCTGCCGTCATTGAAGATGGTGTAGACTGTATCGGCTACACGCCCTGGGGCTGCATTGACCTGGTAAGCGCATCCACCGGCGAAATGGAAAAGCGCTACGGCTTTATCTACGTGGACAAGGACAATGAGGGCAAAGGCACCCTTGCCCGGATTCGCAAGGATTCCTTTTACTGGTATAAAAGATGTATAGAGACAAACGGCGAGGATATATAAGATTTACAAATACAAAAAACCGGCGTTACAAAAATAATTTCGCCGGTTTTTAAAATGTTGAACAAGAAAATCAAATTAAAATAAAACACTGTTCTAACTTTCTCCTAACAAACCCTTTATAATATCCAAGCTCAGCTGTCTAAAGCTCTCTACTACCAAATCGGCGTCAGATAAATCTTGGTTACCTGAGTTGGGATTTTTATAGCCAACACACTTCATACCTGCGGCTTTGGCTGCCTGCACCCCGTTGAATGCATCTTCAATTACCAAACAATTATCAGGTGTGACATTTAATTCTTTTGCAGCTTTTAAAAATATTTCCGGATTTGGCTTACCTTTTGAAACGTCTTCTGCAGATATAGCCACCTTTATGTATTTAGATAAATCAAATATATCCATTACTTTATCGATGATTTTTCGGCTATTTGATGATGCCAGTGCAAGTAAATATTTTTCATTATAAACAGTTAACATGAACTCATAAAAATTATCTACTAGCTTGACTTTGTGGAGGTTTTCCATAAATCGCTGCCGCTTTATTTTTATCAATTCATCAACAGACGGCTCTAAATGGAATCTTTCCTTGAAAGTGCTCCATATTTTATAATCCGTTGTGCCTACAAAAGCTTCATGTTCTTCTCTGGTAATTGTACCTCCATATTCTTCAAGCAATTCTCTTTCAAGTTGCATATGTAATGGCTCGCTATCAATAATAACTCCATCCATGTCAAATATTATGGCTTTCAACTTAAAACTCCTTCTAAATATATTTTCATGATGAAAATCTCTTATTTACCAACATATATATTAGCTAAAAATATAAATACTTTCAATTGGTATATTAATAACTTAATATCTTAAGTGCCTGGCACCAAAGAAAAAAGTTTTGTAAAATTGGCATAAGTAATGTGTTTTATTTCTTGTAAAGTGGTTTGGCGAAGCTCTGCAAGTTTTTCCGCAATCACGGGAATCCGCGTGGGATCATTGCGCTTGCCACGATAGGGTTCCGGTGTAAGATATGGGCAATCGGTTTCAAGCAAAATCTTATCAAGGGGCAGCTTCTCCACCACTTCTTTAGGTTTCTTAGCATTTTTAAAGGTGATTACCCCTCCAAAGGAAAAATAAAAATCGAGTTTTAAAAGCTCCCGAGCCATTTCAAAACTGCCAGAATAGCAGTGCATCAAACCCTTAATTGGAGCGGATTTCTTCAAAATATTTAAAGTGTCTTGATGAGCATCTCTGCTGTGAATTACCACAGGGAGATTCAGGCTCTTCGCCAGCTCCAGCTGCTCTAAAAAGACTTTCTGCTGCAATTTTCTATCGGAAAATTCGTAGTAATAGTCAAGGCCTATTTCACCTATGGCTACGACCTTTGGACTTTTGGCCAGCTCTTTTAACTCACTTAAGTAGTCTTTTGAGACTTTTGCAGCTTCATGGGGGTGAACTCCCACACAAGCATATATAAAGTCATAATTTTGGGCAAGCTCTACCGAAAAGCGGCTTGTGTCAATATCCGAACCGGCATTTACAACTATCATGCCGGCTTCCCTTATATTTTCCAGTACCTGCTGTCGGTCATCGTCAAAGGCCTTATCATCTAAATGAGCGTGTACATCTACAAACATGGCAAACCTCCTTAAAGCTAAAGCTTCGGCTGCTTTGTTCCCTCTTCAAAGGCTTTTAAGTTTACTTCGTGAAACTTCTCAGGAAGATAAGCTTTTATTATATCCTGCCAATTTACATTCATAATCCCAAGCTGCTTTACGGCTGCCCCTAATAGCACCATGTTATGGGCCCTTATATTCCCTAAATTGCCTGCAATTTGAGCGGCATTAATCACTATAGTGTTTTCCACAGAATGTTTTAGTTTATCCAAAACATCATCAGGATATTTTTCTTGCCCCGTCAAAACTGTAGTTGAATATATTTCATAATCATTCACGATAAGGATTCCACCCGGCCTTAAATAATTTATATATCTTACAGCCTCTATTTTCTCAAAAGCCAGCAGCAAATCGGCTTCACCTGAACCTATCATGGGCGAATACACCTTTTTGCCGAACCTAAGCTGTGTATTGACGCTGCCTCCCCGCTGAGCCATGCCGTGGATTTCCGACATCTTCACATCATATCCAAGACGAATTAATCCTTCAGCTAGAATTTTTGAAGCCAGGATAGTTCCCTGACCTCCCACGCCTGCTAACAAAAGGCTTTTTGTCATATTACTTACACATCCTTTCAACGGCACCGGTTTTGCAGACCTGAATGCAAAGCGTACACCCATTGCAGGCCGCTTCATCAATCACCATCACATCATTTTTAAAAGCTATGGCAGGACAGCCCAGTCTGAGACAAAGTTTACATTTTGTGCACTTTGCTTGGTTTATGGTGCACTTGCTGTTTGCCCTTGGCTTTGAAGTATTTTTCAGCAGTGCACAAGGCCTTTTGGCTATGATCACAAAAGGCTCTACAGCCTCATAGGCCTGCTTTACAGCTTCTTGAGTTTGAACAAGGTCATACGGGTCTACTACCACAATATTTTCCGGTTTGACACCTACAGCTTTTACTATTTCTTTTATGTCTATTACCGGCGACACGTCGCCACTTAAGGTTTTGCCTGTTCCCGGGTTTTCCTGGTGGCCCGTCATGGCCGTTGTCCTGTTATCTAATATAATAACGGCCAGCTTGCTCTTGTTATACACAGCATCTATAAGGCTGGTGATCCCAGAGTGGAAAAAGGTGGAGTCGCCCATCACACCGAAGACCTTGGTATCTTTGTTTGCCTGCATAAAGGCCTTTTCAAAGCCTATGCCTGCCGAAATGCCTGCTCCCATGCATATTAAAGTGTCTGTAGCATTTAAAGGCGGCAAGATCCCTAAGCTATAACACCCGATATCCCCTGTAATTACGGCATCTTTGTATTTCCCGAGGGCATAGAACACGCCTCTGTGAGGACATCCGGCGCACAGCACCGGCGGCCTGGAAGGCACCTGAACATCAACGGTGTAGGTCTTTCGTGCTTTTTCAGGAGCAAGCACTTTTTGTATGATCTCAGGATTTAATTCTCCGCATATGGGAAGGACATCTTTGCCTATACAGCTTATGCCAAGAGTTCTCACAAAAGTCTCGATATACGGCTCATTTTCTTCTATGACATACAGTTTCTCCACACTTTGGGCAAACTCTCTAACCAGCTTTTCCGGCAGAGGAAAGGTAAGCCCCAGCTTTAGATATGATGCATCATCGCCCATTATTTCTCTTGCGTGCTGGTACGAAATCCCTGAAGTTATGATTCCGACCCCTTTTCTACCCCAAATTATCTGATTTAAATGGCTTTCATTGGAATATTCCCTGAGTTTCTTTAGCTTTTCTTCTAATACTGGGTGCCTCATTTTTGCAAAACCCGGAATCATACAATATTTTTTTACATCTTTTTTGTATTCTTTTACACCTACTTCCTGTCGCGAGCCCACAGTTACCAGTGACTTGCTGTGGCAAACCCTGGTTGTAACTCTGAAAAGCACCGGCAGGTCGTATTCTTCGCTGAGCTTAAAAGCGTATTTTATATAATCCAGACACTCCTGACTGTCTGACGGTTCTATCATCGGAACTTTTGCATGAAGGGCATAATAGCGATTGTCCTGTTCATTTTGTGAGCTGTGAAGGCCGGGATCATCAGCAGTAACTACTACGAGGCCCCCATTTATTCCCGTATATGCCAAAGTAAACAGCGGGTCTGCAGCAACATTTAGCCCTACGTGCTTCATGGCGCAAAGAGCCTTCGCACCGGCAATAGCTGCACCACCTGCCACTTCAAGGGCAACCTTTTCATTGACCGACCACTGAGAATATATTTCTTTATAACTTGAAATATTTTCTAAGATTTCAGTGCTGGGTGTGCCCGGATAGGCAGTTGCAACTTGGCACCCGGCCTCATATGCTCCCCTGGCAATTGCCTCATTGCCCGTCAATATCTCTTTCAATGGCTCTCCTCTCCTTATCTTGCAGTGATTTAGAACAATTATATCATTATTTTAAATGTTTTTTAACCTTACAGCTTGCAAAACTTCATTTAACAAAATTCATCTTTTTCAACATGGATTGTGGATAAGTTGCGGTTTTATCAACAAATTTCCCACATATTATCCACATATTCACAACTTATCCCCACAAAATGTGGATAAATGTTAGGTTTATGCACATTTTAAAAGCGGAATCCTAACTTGTCTTTCGGATTCCGCTTTCGTAAAACTCAATAAATCTTCGGAATTTACTTCAGCATATATTGCGTTATACAGCAATTTACCAGACTTATTTTACTCTCGCGCCGGAATCGATATCTCTGTCAACGGTGATAATGGTAAGACTCGTATCATTTGATGCAGCAAGCAGCATGCCTTGAGATTCTATGCCCCTGAGCTTTGCAGGCTTTAAATTGGCGACTACCACTATTTTCTTGCCGATGAGTTCTTCCGGTGCATAATATTTAGCAATGCCCGCAACTATTTGACGCTTTTCATCACCTATTTTTATCTGAAGTCTTAAGAGCTTGTCAGCTCCCTTAACCTTTTCTGCTTCCAAAACCTCGGCAATTCGAAGCTCTACCTTAGCAAAGTCATCTATAGTGATGATATTGGCTCCGTCTTCTTGTTTCTTGGCCTCTTGCTTTTCCTTTTGCTCATTTTGTTTCTTTTCACTGGGGGAAGATGATGTCGTATCGTTTTTTGCCTCTTCAAGCCTTGGGAAGATTATTTGCTTTCTGGAAACTTTAAGGCCATAAGGAAGCTTACCCCAGCTTTTTACGCTGTCCCAGGTATACAATGAGCTATCGGTTATACCCAGCTGCTCAAAAATTTTAGCTGGTGTATTTGGCATAATTGGGGTAATATGAACGGCTATAATGCGGAGAGCTTCCGCCAGGTTGTACAGCACTGTATTTAGGCGCTCTTTTTTGTCAGGATCCTTGGCAAGGCTCCATGGCATAGATTCATCGATGTACTTATTGGCCCTGCCGATAAATCTCCATATCTCTTTAATTGCAGCATTTAGCTCCATGCGGCGGATCAAAGCTTCTAGTTTCTCTGGCAGGCTCTCAGCCATAGATATCAGTTCATCATCAGTGCCGGCTTTTTCGCCGGGCGCAGGTATTTCGCCCCCTGAGAACTTCTCAATCATGGTAATGGTCCTTGAGAGCAAATTACCTAGGTCGTTGGCCAAATCCGTATTGTATCTTGCCACAAGATACTGTTCCCCTACCGAAGCATCCTGGCCGTAGGGCACGTCGCTTAACAGGTAGTAGCGCACCACGTCGGGTCCGTACTTTTCAGACAGGTCAAAGGGATCTACCACATTGCCCAGGGTTTTGGACATCTTGCGACCGTCAGGGCCCATGAGAAAGCCGCCCACATTGAGATGTTTATAAATGGGAATGCCTGCAGCCTTCAGCATGGTAGGCCAGAATATGGCATGGGGTTTTATGATATCCTTACCTATGAGATGCCAGGCGCAATTCCAATAGCGCTCAAATTTTTCACTGTCAGGATATCCTAAAGCTGAAACGTAATTTATCAGTGCATCAAACCACACGTATGTCACATGGTTTTTGTCCCAAGGAAGCGGAATCCCCCATGGCACCCGCTCACGAGGCCTGGATATGGAAAGGTCACCTATTGGTTCTGACAGCATTGAGAGCACTTCGTTGCGATATCCTTCTGGTCGAATAAACTCAGGATGCTCATTTATATAGTCCCTTAGCCACTCCCGATACTTTTCCATGCGGAAAAAGTAGTTGCCTTCTTTGCGCCGTTCAGGTGCCATGCCGTGGTCCGGACATCGGCCTTCAACCAGCTCTTTTTCGGTCAAAAAGCGCTCGCAGCCCACACAGTAATAGCCTTCATACTCTCCATAGTAGATATCCCCTGAATCGTAGACCTTTTGCAGTATTTCTTGAACGATTTTTTTGTGCCTGGGCTCTGTAGTGCGGATAAAGTCGTCATACTCGATGCAAAGTTTCCCCCAGGCTTCTTTAAATCGGGCGCTAACTCTATCTACAAATTCCTGAGGTTTTTCTCCTGCCTTCTGGGCAGCCTGAGCTATTTTCTCCCCGTGCTCATCGGTGCCGGTTAGAAAATATGAGTCATATCCAGCAAGGCGATGCCACCGGGCAAGAAAATCAGCTATAACGGTAGTATAAGCATGGCCTATATGGGGCTCAGCGTTTACATAATAAATCGGTGTTGTCACGTAAAAGGATTTTTTGCTCAAGGTTTTTCCTCCTTTTTATTTTGTAAAAATGCATTTATCGAAATCAAAAAACCTCGCCCCAAAAATTTGGGGCGAGGAATTCTCGCGGTACCACCCATATTCGCCTAAAAAAGGCCTCAGCCAGGCACGGGAAATTCTGTAAAGAAACTTCCGATACCTGAAGGATTCTAACGGTCCTTTACCGTAACTGTCTACATATCGACAGCTCGACTCCAGGGCCATGTTCAGCAAAGTATTCAGCACCGGCTTTCACCTGACCCGGCTCTCTTTTGGCCTAGCCCTTTGCCTACTCTTCCCTTCATAGTCTTTAAACTTTCTCATTCAGTTGATTTTATAAAATTTATATCATATTCGAAGTGGAAAGTCAAGAAAAGCAAGGCGTTTAGCCTTATGGTATAATAAATAAAAAGTCTGGAGGTGACTTTATGAAAAGCTATCGGAAAGAACTTTGGTTTGAGACCAAAAATCGAAGGGAATTTATCAATATCACGCCACAAGTGGAAAAGTGCCTGCAGGAGAGCCAAATAAAAGAGGGGCTGCTTTTGTGCAATGCCATGCACATAACCGCCAGTGTATTCATAAATGATGATGAAAGCGGCCTTCATCACGATTTTGAAGTCTTCCTGGAAAAGTTGGCCCCCGAAAAGCCCTATAGTCAATATAAACATAACGGCTTTGAGGACAATGCCGATGCACATCTAAAGCGCACCATCATGGGCCGGGAAGTTGTAGTCGCAGTAACCGACGGCAAACTGGATCTAGGCCCCTGGGAACAAATATTTTACGGTGAGTTTGACGGCAAAAGGCCAAAGCGGGTGCTGGTAAAAATTATAGGGGAATAAAGCCTTAAAAGTCTATCACCTCATTGGTTATGGCGCTATTTATGCTCATATCTGAACCCTGTGAATAAATATTTTACGGCGAGTTTGACGTCAAAAGGTTTCCTCAAAAGTTTCATATGCAAAAATTAAGCCTCCTTTTGGCCAGTTCCAATGGAGGCTTATTATTCTAAAATTGCTATCATCTTAAATACCGGACTCTAAGTATATGTCTCCCAGCGGGCTAGACTGTTTTTTCAGCCTTCCTTTTTCTACTAAGGTTTCCAAAGCGTCTTTTAATGTCCTTACTTCATAGTGCTGTCCAGATGTTTTGTTTATCTCCTCCACTGCTCGTGCAAAGTTTGCCGCATATATGGGCAAATGCGGCTTTATAGCTTCCAACAGTTTATCTTCAGATTTTACGCGATGTATTTGTATCTCATCTAATGGATTTTGGGTATGGGGACTTCTGGTATAGGGGTAGCGCACTCTAATTGCTACAGTCCTGCCAAAGAGAGGTGATGATACGAAAGCATCGCCGGAAGGCAGGTATGGCAGCCGACGAGCCTCTTCCACTTTTATGTCTGTTTCCTCACTTATAGTGGCGATGTCTGATGCCCTAACGGTCCTAAATATTATTTTGGTGTTCAGCTGTGCGGTAACTGTCTCATCCAAGAGCGTTGGCCGCTGGGTGGCAAGCACCAAAAACACTCCATACTTTCGCCCTTCCTGGGCTATTTCGGTAATTATTCCCTTGGTCGCGGCGTCCCGCCCTTTTGGTGCAAAATTATGAGCTTCATCAGTTGCAATGATAAAGGGAGGGAAATACTCCTGTGCCGTTTGGCCCTGCAGCTCGCCGTCTTTATATTCTCTACGCTGTCTGTAGATATTTGACAAAAGGTATGTAGAAAATACCTGCAAAAGCCATATGGGCCCTTGAACTACTACCAGCTTGCCCTGCATCATGGCTTCTTTCACCGGCTTTATGTCGTGGCTGAAAAGCCCCGAATTGTGAAGCCTTCTCAGTCGCCACGTAATCCCCTGCACCGATGGCAGCGGGATATTCTGGTACTTTTCCAGGAGCTCCTTCATTTTCTTATACTTGTCTTTTTCCATAGGTTCCAAATCTTGCTTTAAAGCCTGTTCGATTTTGCCCCTTCCCTTTTCTAAGGCTTCGCTCAACAATTCCAGGCGGTCGGAAAAGCTCAAATATGTATCCCCGTGCAGGTGAAGCTCTTCAACGGCACTGGACATGGCATCTGTAAGGGGCGATACCGCCGAAAGGAGTGCCAGCAGATCCTTCCGGGACAAATGTTTAAATTCTACACCTATGTGCTCGCCGATTTGAAATTTTTTAAAATACTGGGTAAAGTCCTGTATCGTGCTGATGTTTTCCTGGCTTTCCGAAAACTCCATCTCATAGTGGGGGTCAAGCATTATTGCAGGAAAGCGGTGTTTCATGATCTCTTCCATAATTACCCGAAGGCCAAAAGACTTGCCGGAACCTGAACCCCCGAAAACTCCGATATGGGGATACTGCTGAAATGACCTCAAATCTAGAAAAAATGGCACATTTTGTGTTTTATAAAGCTTGCCTCGGGAGTACATGTCACAAAGGCCTTTTAGATCATCTTCCATGGTAGCAGCAGTCTCTTCTGTATTTTTAATTTCTCCAAGTAAAAGGGCATCTTCCCGCTTTCCCTTTAATAAATACCCTCTGACCTCATCAAAAGCCGGCAATCTCACCGGGCAGCCGGTGACGATGGGAAAGTTAGCCTCGGTCAGGAGCTTTACCTTTGCAATATTTATCTCATCTTCACTTATTGAGTATCCCAAATGCTTTAAAGACTCAATCACATCCGCATCATGAATGCCGCTGCCGATTGAAAGTGGAATAAATCGGTTATATGAATTGCTCTCCACTACTTCTCCTATGAGGTTTCCCTGATAAGGATCCTCTATAACTACAAGCTCATTTATGCGAAACTTTCTCTCTTTAGAAGCTACATAAACTTCATGAGGTGTAGTAAGGCCCACTACTTGCATAGCTTATCCTCCTAAAATTCCCGTTTTTCCCGCTTTGGTCTTATAAACTCAATGTAATCTTCACCCAGATAAGTGCTCAATAGCCCTTCCATGACCTTATCGGAAATTCTAACGGATTTATCTATAATATCAAGCCACAAGGGAATCCCGCGCCCATCTTTGGGTGTCAATGTATATACCAGGTTTGCCACCTCATTTAAATATATCTGCTGCTCTTCCAGTAAGTCAATACCTATGGGTTTTGGATCAATGGACGAACGCATAAAAAAGGTTCGAAAACCTTCTTTAAAAAGACCTTGGGCTATTTCCAGCCTTTCCCCCACATCTAAAAGCCCAAACAGTATTTCCCAATCTGAAGCATGATGGATAGCCTCTGCTAAATCATCTTTCAAGCACTGGCTTATTAGGTTTGTAGAAATCCCTTCTACTACGCCTACCAATATGATGTTTTTTGCAAGGGCAAGGCTCTTTAGCTTTTGCCAAAGAGGAGGGGCCTCAATTTTATATCTCACCAGGGAACCATCTAGCAATATTACCTTTGGAGAATACTCATCAATTGCTGCCACTGCTGCCTTTACTTCAAGACCTGCCAGGTTGCGCTTTACAAATTCCCTGTACTCTTCTTCACTTGAAAAATTCCCCATGGTAATGGGTGATAGGGCATCTGTGATTGTTATGGCACTTTCATCATTGCTGCAAGGCTTTGCCATGGCCTGCTGCAATGTAATTACGTATGGAAAATGACCTTTTGAGCTGTTTGTGGAACCATCTACGCCTACTATTTTGCCTCTTTCGACAATACGCAACAAATCTTTCTTCCCAAGCCTATGGCATTTGGCGAAAGTTCCAATTCCTTTGTCACTTATCATATTCCTTAAAGTATCTAACGAAGGCCTTTGTTTGAGCCGCAAGCGCATTTCGTTGGCAACTTGCTCAAATCTCTGCTTTAATGATATATCTAAATCTAGCAAAATTTTCACCACCTGATAAAAATCCATTGACTTTTTTTGGTATTTTTGGTATCCTTTATATGGGGTAAATGTCGAATTTTGAATATTGGGGGCGAATACAATGAAATCAACGGGAATTGTGCGAAAAGTTGACGATCTAGGGCGTGTTGTTATTCCGATTGAATTAAGGCGCACACTAGGCATTTCACAAAAGGATCCGCTAGAAATCTATGTAGACACAGATAAGATTATTCTAAAAAAATATTTGCCTGCCTGTATTTTTTGCGGCAATGCAGAAGAGTTGATTAATTTTAACGGTAAGAGCATCTGTAAAGACTGTGCAACAGTAATAAAGAACAGCCTGGAAAGTGATACGCCCATCTATGCAAACCCTGAAACTGTTGAAACAGCATTTAAAAATGCGGTTACAAATGTCTAGGTTTATGTTTTGAAAGCCAAAAGAAGAGACTTATTTTTTAGGTCTCTTCTTTTTTATATATTTTAAGCTTTTAACTTGGCTTTAATTATATCATTTGTCAAATTTTGTGTAAAGCATTATCTGTGCTATTTTTATATAATCAGCCCATCTTCTCCCAGCTCTGCTGTAGGTTTAGCCATGGCTCCCGGAACACGGGCCATGACAGACTAATACAGGAATGCCATCAAAATCCAGTACCGTGCTATTTTTGACAAGCTTAAACTCTTGCCTTTGTATTTACGGCTTTTTGCAGTATTCGTCTGTCATTTCTCTGGACCTTTTGGTGGCACTTTCAACCGCATTCATAAATGCACCTGTAATGTCGGCATTTTCTAAAGCTGCAAGGCCAGCCATTGTAGTGCCGCCAGGGGTTGTAATTTGCCGTATGAGCTGCTGGGGAGCTTCTCCTGTGGAAAGGGCCATTTTAGCAGCCCCATAAACGGTCTGATATGTGAGCTCCTCAGCAAGGGACCGTGAAAGCCCCAGTTTCACACCAGCCGAAATCATAGCCTCCATCATCAGATATACATAAGCGGGGCCGCTTCCGGAAAGGCCAGTCACCACATCTATCATCTCTTCTTCTACAATTACCACTTTGCCAATTGAAGCAAAAATCCTCTTTGCAAAATCCACTGCCTGTTCATCAGCATATCTGCCAATGGCAATTCCGGTAGCTGATTCTTTTACTCTGCATGAAGTGTTGGGCATAATTCTTATAACAGGAATTTCTTTGCCTAAACTTGCCTCTATAAATTCCGTAGTTATTCCGGCAGCCACTGAAAGTATCACATGCTCTGAAGTTACCAACTCTTTAATTGCCGACAGCAGTTCTGCCACATCTTTTGGCTTTACGGAAATTAGTAAGTATTTGCAGTTTGAAGTTATTTCCCTATAATCTCTTGTGGTTTTTAGGCCGTATTTTTCTTTGAAAAATTTTAGCCTTTCTTCATTGCTCCTATTCGTTATGTATACATCTTCTGGTAAAACCACTTTCTCTGCCAAAATTCCTTCTAAGATGGCTTCAGCCATTGAGCCGGCACCGATGACACCTAAGCCTTCATGTCTCACGGTCCTCCTCCTTTCCATGTTCATCTGTTAATATCCGGTATGCCTCATTCCTTGAAAGCCCAAGTTCCTTGGCAGCTTTTCTCAGCGCCTGATTTTTGGCATAGCCTTGGGATATGTTTTCTTTAAACATCGCTTGAAGTTTTGATTTTAATTCTTCTGATGAAAGCTCGTTCTCTAAAAAGGGGGCAGGTTGTCCTCTGTCAGAATTTAAATCTTTTTTTGCACCTTCCAGCACAATTACCATTTCTCCTTTGGGCTTTGCTTCTTCAAACCTTTGTATCAAATCTTCCAAAGTCCCTCTGGCAAATTCTTCATGTATCTTTGTAATTTCTCTAGCAACGGCTGCCTTTCGGTTTCCAAAAGTGTCCTTTAAAACCTTTAATGTTTTTATGATGCGATGAGGTGCCTCATAAAATATAATGGTGCGCTGTTCTGTGGCAAGCTCCAATAAACGCCTGTCTCTATCCTGGTTTTTTTTAGGCAAAAACCCTTCAAATACAAATCGCTCTGTAGAAAGGCCTGAAGCCACTAGGGCACATATAGCGGCTATGGCTCCAGGCAGCGGCACTATATTTATACCTGCTTTTATAGCATCTTTTACTAAATCTTCACCCGGGTCGGAAATTCCCGGAGTTCCGGCATCAGTCACAAGGGCTATGTTTTTCCCTTCTTGAAGTAGAGAAATCAGCCTGGGCCCTTGGCTTTTCTTGTTGTGTTCGTGGTAACTGATAAGGGGCGTTTTGATATTAAAATGATTGAGCAGCTTTAGAGTTACTCGTGTGTCCTCCGCAGCTATGTAATCAACCTCGTTTAATATTTTCAAAGCCCTTAAGGTAATATCCTCTAAGTTGCCTATGGGAGTTGGGCATAAATATAAAATGCCGTGTTTTTCCATGTTTTACCTCTTAATTACGAAAGTAAGCCGAGATTTTTTAAGGATTTTTCCAATTTGGCTTTAGTTCCCTCATCTGCATCGCTAAGGGGTAGTCTAAATCCTCCAACCGGAACGCCAATCATGTTGAGGGCAGTTTTTACTGGAATTGGATTTGTAATTACAAATAATGTTTTAAATAGATCAAAAAGCTTTAGGTGTATCTCTTCGGCTTTTTTAGTATTGCCCTCTTCAAAACTTATTATCATTTCTTTGATATCATTTCCCACTATATGTGATGCCACACTGATGACACCTTTTGCACCTAAGGCAAGCATGGGCAATGTCAAACTGTCATCACCGCTGTAAACTTCAAGATTTGGCGCTAAAACTCGGGTTTTGCTGGTCTTTTCCAGATTGCCTCCCGCTTCTTTTACTGCAACTACGTTATCTATCTCAGCGAGCCTTGCCAAGGTTTCAGGTTCTATTGTTACAGCCGTTCTGCCCGGCACGTTATAAAGCACTACAGGAATATCCACTGCCTCTGCAATTGACTTAAAGTGCTGGTAAAGGCCTTCCTGGGTGGGTTTATTATAGTAAGGTGAAACTAAAAGCAAGCTGTCTACGCCAACTTCTTCAGCCTTTTTTGAAAGCTCGATGCTATGTAATGTGGAGTTGCTTCCGGTGCCTGCCATGATCTTAGCCCTGGAACCTGCTATTTCTTTGCAGGCTTTAAACAATTGCAGTTTTTCCTCATCGGACAGAGTAGGCGATTCTCCGGTAGTACCTGCTACGAGCAAAGTATCGGTCCCTGTTGCCAGCAGGTGTTCCACTAAGTTTTCAAGAGCCTTATAATCTACCCGCAACTGTTCATCAAAAGGTGTCACCATAGCAGTTATAACTCTTCCAAGGTCCATACGTCTTCCTCCTTAAAATTTTTTTGTAAGATTTTATAATACATATATAGCCCCACAGCTTTAAACTGTAGGGCTAAAAATATAATTACCTTCTGTTACGGCCCACCCCTGCTATGACTAAGAGCCTCAAAAGCTGCATAACAGCCATTAGCGTGGCAGCCACATAAGTGAGAGCTGCAGCGCTTAAAACCGCTCTCACTGCTCCTCTTTCACTTCTGTCGATAAAACCGTAATCCTCCAAAACAGCTACGGCTCTGCTGCTGGCATTGTATTCAACAGGTAACGTTATTAGCTGAAACAAAACCGCCAATGAAAACAGCATTATTCCCAGCATCATGAGAGTATCTGCTCTAAACAAAAGACCCATGAAAAACAGCGGAAATGCCATTTGTGAACCTATGCCTGCTGCAGGCACTATTGCATTTCTAAGAGCCAGAGGCACATATCCCACATCGTGCTGTATAGCATGGCCGCACTCGTGAGCAGCTACTCCAAGGGCTGCCAGTGACCTGCCATTATATACTTCACTGGAAAGTTTTAAAACTTTTCGCCTAGGATCATAGTAGTCAGATAATCTTCCGCCCTGCATCTCTACTGAAACATCGTAAATGCCGCTCTGCCTTAGTATTTCCCGAGCCACATCAGCTCCCGTCATGCCGCTTCTTGACGGAACGCGAAGATACTTTTCAAATGTAGTTGTTACTTTAGATTGGGCATATAGGGCAAGCAAGAGTGCAGGTAGCAGAATTATTGTGGTAGCATCCCAAAAGAACAAGGAAATCCCTCCTTCTGGTAAGAATATACCCTTAAGGGGTATATATAAATAATATACGATTTTATTCCATTTCGTCAAGAATCAGACTTCTACAATATCCACTTCTTCCACGGGAAATTCTAATATGGATTTATTTTCATCAAGCTGAACTCTGATGGTCTCCTGTGGTTTGTATACTCCAACTACAGTTCCTTCACCGGCGGGTGTTATTACTTTATCGCCTACATCCGGATATTTTACGGTGCTGTCTTCGTATGATTCGCTTTCAAATCTTAAGCAGCACATCAATCTGCCGCAAAGGCCTGAAATTTTTGTGGGATTCAATGACAGGTTTTGCTGTTTTGCCATTTTTATGGATACTGGGTCAAAATCCCCCAGAAATGTGCAGCAACATATGCACCGGCCGCAAGGCCCGATGCCCCCTACCATCTTGGCTTCATCCCTTACTCCGATCTGGCGAAGTTCTATTCTGGTTCGAAATACCGCCGCCAGGTCTTTTACCAGCTCCCGAAAATCAACCCTGCCGTCTGCAGTAAAGTAAAAGATGAGCTTGCTCCTGTCAAAAGTGTATTCCACATCTATCAGTTTCATATTTAACTGGTGTTTTTCTATTTTTTTGATGGCTATTTCTTCTGCTTCTAACGCCTTTTGGCGGTTTTCCTTAACGATGGCTTCATCTTCCGGTGTAGCTTTTCTCATCACATCTTTAAGAGGTGTGATAATATCTTCTTCTTTTACATCCTTTGGGCCTATAACCACTTCACCGTATTCAACGCCTCTGCTGGTTTCCACTATGACCTTGTCACCTACGTTAAGGTCTAAAGCACCGGGATTAAAGTAATATACTTTTCCTGCTTTTTTAAATCTTACTCCGACTACTGTTATCAATCAAACTACCTCCTCGAGGCCCATAAGCAAATTATACCAAATCAAGTTCTGGTTTCCTCTGGATTTTGTGGCTTTAAGCTGCTCACTTGCAACTTCTATAGACAAAAGTATGGCATTTAGAGTAAGCTGCGCAGCAAATTTATAAATTATAGATTCTAAATCACCGTTTATAAAGGCTACGCTGCTATTAGTTTTTGCAACCAATACATCTCTATACAATGAAATAATAAACTCCAGTATCTCCTCGGCCTTCTCATCAGTTTCTGAAAGTTGCGTTACTAGGGCACCAAGTTCACTAATTTTTTTGCTGTGCACTATGTGAAGCAGTAAATTTGCAATACTCTGTCTAGTATTTATGGAAATCAAGGGTTTTACTTCTTGAGAGAAATCCCGTATCTGGCACCTTGAAATGACAGTAGGAATCAGCTGCTTCAGATTACTGGAAAGCAGTACGATAATGCTTTCTGTAAGGGGCTCTTCCAGGGTTTTAAGTAGCGCATTTTGAGCCTGAGGTGTCATGGTGTGAGCTTGATGGAGTATATAAAGCTTTTTGTTGCCTTCAACCGGTTTTTCCGCTAAATCCAAAATCAATTGTCTTACCTGCTCTATTTTTATGGAAGCACCTTCCGGATAGACATGGACTACATCTGGATGCACATCATTCTGGATCTTTCTGCAGGAGTTACAAAATCCGCACGGGGACATCTGGCTATTTTCGCAATTTGCGATTTGGGCAAGTTTTAAAGCTTCTTTTGTAGTTTCGTCTTCCGTGCCTAAAAAAATATATGCATGGGATATATTATTCAATGTACCACCTCAAGCGTATAAATCTAAAAGCAATCCGCGAATTTCATCTACCAGTGCCAAAACTTTAAGGGAATCTTGATTTTTTGAAAGCAGTTCTTTACCTAAGTCAACTAGTTTTTGATTTACGGTTTTGACAATAGACAGTATTTTGGTACGGCCAAAGCGAGCACCGAGCCTTTCTTCCCTAAAAGAGAAGCCTTGAGAAATGCACATTTTTAAAAAACCTGCTATCCTTTGCTTAAATTCCTTAAAATCTGAAAGAGACATGGTTTTGACGAGCCTTTTGCCTATCTCTGATATGGTATCCAGCTCCATATCAATTGTTTGTTTTAATTTGGTGCTTTCGGCAGCTCTAAGTTGCTCATCAAAGCCAGGCTGTCCCTTTTCATGATGCGTTTTTATGTCACTTTTTAGGTGATAGTTCGTTGACAGATTTACTCTCATAGCTTTACAAACCTTTCTATATCTATATAAAATAATGGCACTTCTCATTACTACTTAGGCCGGTTCCGAAAAAACTAACAGAAAGTGGTTATCATTGTTGAAATATTCATATAGATTATAAGGTTATTATACCTGATTTTTTAAGCTCAAACAATATTGTTTTAAATATCTCATGGGGGCTTTGAGAAGCATCCACCACTTTTATGCGATCAGGATATATTTCCGACAGCTTCAAAAAGCCCTCTCTTACCTTTCTATGAAACTCCAAGGCTTCACTTTCCAGTCGGTCTTTTTTGCCAGAAATGCGCTTTAAGGACTGGGCAGGGTCTATATCCAGCACAATTGTCAAATCAGGCCAGACACCTTTTAAAAACCACCCGTTTATATCAGCCAGCTTTTCTATACCCAAGCCTCGTGCCCATCCTTGATAGGCCAGGCTGGAATCTACAAATCTGTCGCATAAAATTATAAAGCCATCATCTAGCGCGGGTTCTATCACCTTTTTTACAAGTTGAGCACGCGAGGCTGCATAAATAAGGGCTTCCGCCTCAGGCACTGGGCTTTCACCTTCAGAAGTAAGCAGCACTTCTCTAAGCTTTTCTCCTAAAGCTGTGCCACCCGGCTCCCGGGTAACAAGCACATTAAAACCTTTTGATTTAAGATAATCGCTGATTTTTCTAACTTGAGTGGTCTTCCCCGCTCCATCAGGCCCTTCAATGGTTATAAACTTTCCTTTCATGGAAAACTCCTCTTTTATAAGTTTTTTCCAATAAACAAGTAGTAAGATGATGGCGGCTTAAAGTGGCAACGGATTTTTATTTACTCTGAACGAACCCCATTATCAACTGCTTATTCTAAGTCATTTAATAAAACCTTTGCTACTTAAAGCTACTGCATCATCTACTATACGATAAAGCATTTACCGGCTGTCACGTTTATACTCATTTCCAGTTATATAATAGTTTCTATAACCACTTGTAGAAAACCCTCATCTGTCACTCCGTGGCAGCGGCCTCCGGATTTTAAGAGTCGGTCTAATATTTCGATGTGCTCCCGTTCTATAACTTCCCCAGGCATGAGCAGTGGAATCCCCGGAGGATACGGCACCAATGCATCTTTTACTATCCGTCCCATTGACTTTTCTAAAGGCAAGTATTCCCCGGGAGTATAAAAGGCGCATCTCGGTTCTATGGCTGCGTTAGGCATTTTATCAGGCCAAATTATGGAGTTTGAAATCTTACCTTTTGTTTTAAAAGTGGCTAGTGCTTTTACTAGCCTATCAATATCGCTCTCGGTATTTGAAAATGTTATTAAAAAATAAACATTGTATAAGTCCGCATATTCTGCATAAATGTTAAACTTTTCTCTAAGCAGTTTTTCCACTTCATATCCGGTGTACCCGGCTGCTGAAACGTTGACCATCAATCGGGACAGATCAATATCATATATGCCCTTTTTCCCCTGAACTTCTCGCCCAACTGCATAAAATGCAGTAAATTTGTTTATATTGCTCCTTGCCATATCAGCAAGCTCCAAAGCCCTGGCAGTTAAAGCCCGCCCTTCAGCTTCCATTATGCTCCTTGCCATGTCTAGCGATGCCATCAATATGTACGAGGGACTGGTAGTTGTTACGAATTTCAGGAAAGATTTCAAGCGCCTTTTGTCAATTCTTTCGCCTTTTACATGGAGCCAGGCACTTTGGGTAAGTGAAGTCATCATCTTGTGAGGGCTTTGAACCCAACTGTCGGCAAACCCTCCTGCGCTTCTTGGAAGGGACGGGTTAAATGCAAAGTGAGGCCCTTGCGCTTCGTCAACTAGCAGGACCTTGTTTTGGCTGTGGACGATTTCAGAAATTGACTCTAAATCGGGACAAAAGCCTTCATACGTGGGATTTGTCAAAAACACAGCTTTAACTTTAGGGCTTTGGGAAAGTGCATTCGCCACAGCTTCTGGTGTCACCTGCGTGTAAACACCTAAATTTTCATCCTTTTCAGGCATAACATAAACTGGTTTTGCTCCAGTTAAAATCAAAGCCGAAAGCACCGATTTATGACTTGCCCGGGAAATTAAAATTTCATCGGAAGGCTGGGCACAAGCACCTATCATGGCAATGACGCCTGAGCTTGCGCCATTTACTAAAAAAAAGGAACTATCTGCACCATAGAGCCTCGCAAGTTTTTCCTGAGCCCATTTTATGGGACCAGAAGGCTCATGTAAATCATCAAGGCCCGGAATTTCCGTCACATCCCAGTTAAAAAGATTGGCCTCCAGTTCCTCTATGATATGTACCGACTTTTTTCCTTTGTGGCCTGGCATGTGAAACCTTGTAGAATCTTTTAAACCATATTTTTTTAGGGCCTCAATGAGGGGCATGTCTAATTCTTTCAAAATTCTTTGCGCTCCCTATACCTTATTTTTTAATATCAATAAAATGATGGCAAATCTTGTGTTTTCTCTAAATTAAGCAGTTAGATAATGTCAGTGAGTGAATTGTAAATTTTCGTCATGGTTCTTGACGAGATTTTGAAAAATCCGTTAAAAATTTTTACGCGGGGCAACAAATTTGAATAACATCGCTTTTAAGATCTTTTACCTCATTAAAATTGTAAGGTATCAAAGTAAATTTGAGCTTAAAAATTTAGGATTTTTCAAAATCGAGTCCTAGAACCATAGAAAATTTACACTGAATGAACGACATTATCTAACTGCTTTGCTTATGATGTTTTAGTTTAACATAAAATCGCAAGAAGGTAGGCATCCTAATCATGAGGTGAAAATCATGGATTTTGAATGCCCACTTTGTAACGCACTAATCAACGTCAACGAAAACTGTCCCCGGTGCGGAAGTAAAATGGAGGATTACGGCCGGGTTGAAGATTTTTTTGAACCCTATAATCCGTATCTTGACAGGGATTTAGTCTCTATGGGCGAGCCAAAGCATCAATGTATACACTTGTTTGCTTGTCCTGATTGCGGCTATGACAGCCGCATAGTCATAAATCAAATTCCGGTCTAATTTTCAGTAACGACTGCCATAGACGTTATTTTGTCATTTTCTTCTAATTTAATTAAAGTTACGCCTCTGGTGTTGCGGCTCATCTTTGATATATCAGAAGCCAGCATGCGGATCATGATACCCGATGCGGTGCACAGCATGATTTCATCATGTTCGCCGACGACTCTGAGGCCTGCCACAGGCCCTGTCTTTTCGGTGATTTTTTGAAGTATTACTCCTTTGCCGCCCCGGCTCTGGAGTCTAAATTCCTTTTCATGGGTCCGTTTGCCGAAACCTTGTTCAGTAACCACCAGCACATCTTCGCCCTGGCGGACCACATCCATTGATACTACACTGTCACCGGAGCGGAGGCTGATGCCTTTTACACCACAGGCAGTGCGACCGACAGCGCTGACGTCATTTACCGAGAACCTTATGCTCATGCCTTGGCTTGTGCCTAGGATTATTTCATCGTTGCTGTTTACTAACCTGACGCTTATCAATTCGTCATCTTCTCTTAAGGATATGGCTATAAGGCCAGTCTTTCTGGTGCTGTTATATTCTGAAAGCAAAGTCTTCTTTACAATGCCGTTTTTGGTGACAAAAATCAAATAGCGAGCTTCATCAAAGTTCTCAATAGTTATCATGGCATTGACTCTTTCGCCGGGCTTTAATGGAATGAGATTTACAATAGCCGTCCCTCTGGCAGTACGGCTAGCCTCCGGTATTTCATAGGCCTTTAGCTTATACACATTGCCCTGGTTTGTGAAAAACATGACAACATGATGGGTAGTGCCTACAAATATGTGCTCCACAAAGTCTTCATCAACTGTGGTAGCACCTGTTACACCTCGGCCACCCCGCCTTTGACTTCGATAAGTTGATAAAGGCATTCGCTTTACGTAACCCAAATATGTCTTGGTTATTACCACTTCTTCCTCAGCTATCAAATCCTCTATATCCAAATCGTCTTCATCGTGAGTTATTTGAGTTCTGCGCTCATCATTGAACTTCGCTTTTATCTGAAGTATCTCATCTTTGATAATTGAAAGCACCAATTTTTCATCTGACAGCACTTTTTTGTAATACTCAACTTTCTTTAGCAATTCTTCATACTCTTCTTCAATCTTCTCACGTTCCAAAGCTGTAAGCCGTTTAAGCCTCATGTCAAGTATTACTTGCGCCTGTTTTTCGGAAAGGCCGAAAGTCTTCATCAGAGCATCTCGGGCAGTTGCATCATCCTTGGAACGCCTAATTATAGCTATTACTTCGTCAATGTTGTCGAGAGCTATTTTTAAACCTTCTAAAATATGTATTCTCTCTTCGGCTTTAGCCAAATCAAACTTGGTCCTTCTAACGATAACATCTTTCTGATGCTCCAAGTAATAGTAAATCAAATCCCTCAGATTCAAAACCTGAGGCTTATTATCTACAAGGGCCAACATAATAGCACCAAAGGTGCTTTGCATTTGAGTATGTTTGTAAAGTTGATTTAGTATTACACGGGCATTGGCATCCCTTTTTAAATCTATGACAACGCGAATTCCGCTGCGATCACTTTCATCCCTAAGATCTGATATACCCTCTATTTTTTTATCCCGAACCAGCTCTGCTATTTTTTCCAGCATTCTGGCCTTGTTCACCATATACGGAATTTCAGTTACCACAATGCGCTGCCTGGACGAATCTATAGCTTCAATAGTAGCCTTAGCCCTTACAACTATGGAGCCTCTCCCGGTCCTGTACATATCCCTTATGCCGCTGTAGCCTCTAATTATTCCACCTGTGGGAAAATCAGGCCCTTTTATTACCTTCATCAGGTCATCGCTGGTAACATCAGGATTGTCAATCATCATTACTACGCCATCTATAACCTCCCCGAGATTGTGAGGAGGTATATTTGTGGCCATTCCTACTGCAATTCCCGAAGACCCGTTAACTAAAAGGTTGGGAAACCGGGACGGTAAAACACTTGGCTCCTTTTGCGACTCATCGAAGTTTGGTATAAAATCTACTGTGTCCTTGTTTAGGTCAGATAGCATTTCAAGAGCTATTCTTGTCATTCGCGCTTCTGTGTATCGCATAGCTGCCGGCGGATCGCCATCAATAGAACCGAAGTTGCCGTGGCCGTCAACTAAAAGGTAGCGAGTAGAAAAATCTTGAGCAAGGCGCACCATGGCATCATAGATAGCTGCATCACCGTGGGGATGGTAATGCCCCATAACCTCACCTACGATAGTGGCGGATTTTCTGTGAGGCTTATCAGGTGTAAGGGACAGCTGGTTCATGGCATACAGAATTCTTCTGTGAATCGGCTTTAGGCCATCTCTCACATCTGGCAGGGCACGTCCTACTATGACGCTCATGGAATAGTCTATATAAGACTTTTTCATCTCTTCCTCGATTTTAACAGGTATTATTTTCCCGGCTGTTTCTGCCATTTAACTCACTCCTATACATCTAGGTTTTGGACCTCTGCTGCATGCTGGAAAATAAATTCACGCCGAGGTTCTACCTTGTCTCCCATAAGTATTGTGAAAATCTCGTCCGCTTTTTCCGCATCCTCCAAACTCACCTTTAATATAGTGCGCTTTTCAGGATTCATAGTAGTTTCCCACAGCTGCTCGGCCACCATCTCTCCAAGACCTTTAAAGCGTTTCACTTCAGCTTTGTCACGGCTGTCACCTAGTTCCTGCATAATTTTCGAAAGTTCTTGATCATCAAAAGCATAGTAATTCTTTTTACCGACCAGTATACGATAAAGGGGCGGCTGTGCTATATACACCTTGCCTTCTTCAATGAGTGGCTGCATGTATCTGTAAAAAAATGTAAGCAACAGTGTGCGTATATGGGCTCCGTCCACATCGGCATCGGCCATGAGGATTATCTTATGGTACCTGAGTTTTTTTATGTCAAACTCTTCACCGATTCCGGTGCCAATAGCCGTGATAATGGCCCGGATCTCTTCACTGTTTAAAATCTTATCAAGTCTAGTCTTTTCCACGTTTAATATTTTACCGCGAAGGGGAAGTATAGCCTGTATTCTGGGATCTCGGCCTTGTTTTGCAGAACCACCGGCCGAATCTCCCTCTACCAGGAACAGCTCACAAAGCCTCGGGTCTTTTTCCCTACAGTCGGCAAGTTTACCAGGCAGCGTAGTTCGCTCTAAGACACTCTTGCGACGGGTAAGTTCGCGAGCTTTGCGGGCCGCTTCCCTGGCCCTTGATGCACTGATAGCCTTTTCCGCTATAGTGCGTGCAATGTTGGGATTTTCCTCTAAAAAGCGGGCAAGGCCTTCACCTACTATTGAATCCACTAAACCGCGCATTTCGCTGTTGCCAAGTTTAGTCTTTGTTTGGCCTTCAAACTGAGGATTCCTGAGTCTCACACTGATTACTGCAGTAAGCCCTTCTCTAACGTCTTCCCCAGTTAGATTTGGATCGCTATCTTTTAAAAGATTCATCTTCCTAATATAGTCATTGAAAGTGCGGGTAAGAGCAGTGCGAAATCCTACAAGATGTGTGCCGCCTTCCTGGGTATTGATGTTGTTGGCAAATGTAAAGACCTTCTCAATATACGTGTCATTGTACTGAATTGCAACTTCAACTTCCATATCATCTTTAGAGCCGCTCATATATATGGGCTTTTCATGGAGCACATCATTGTTTCGGTTGAGATACTCAACAAATGAAACAATTCCGCCTTCATAGTGAAATACGCTGCGCTCCTGGGTTCTCTCATCAAGTAACGTTATGTGTATTCCCCTATTTAAGAAAGCCTGTTCCCTTAGCCGCTTTGTTAAAATATCTGCCGAAAAAGTTACATCTTCAAAAATTTCATCATCGGGTTTAAAGGTGATTTTAGTACCCGTATCTGCAGCATCGCCTTTTCTTATGACATCGGTTACAGGCTTGCCACGCTCGTACTTTTGATAAAACAAACCGCCATCTCGCTTGACTTCAACTTCCATCCAACGGGACAGGGCATTGACCACCGCCACTCCGACCCCGTGAAGACCTCCTGACACTTTATATCCATTTCCGTGAAATTTGCCGCCGGCGTGCAGCATAGTAAGTGCCACTTCCATAGCGGATTTGCCTACTTTGGGATGGGTTTTTACGGGTATGCCTCGTCCATCATCTATTACAGTAACAGAATTATCTTTGTTAATGATAACTTCAATATTCTTGCAATATCCGGCCATGGCTTCATCTATGCTGTTGTCCACCACTTCGTACACCAAGTGGTGTAAACCGCGGCTGTCAGTAGAACCTATATACATACCGGGACGAAGTCTGACATGTTCAACGCCCTCTAGAACCTCTATTTCATTTTCATCATAAACATTCTTCTTTTCCAAACCTATAACCTCCACCAAAACCTATTTGAGGTTTTTAATAAAATTTGCCCTCTTTGCAAGAGTAACAGACGATATAGGTGAGTACAGTATTTTTTTATCTAGTATGACAGCACTTTTTTTATCATTACAAGTCTTGTTAAGTAATATATCGTCTTCAGAAATAAATCCCTCTTCTTGTGCCACCTGTATAAAATCCGAAGTATCTTTTGCATCCAGTGCACTTTTGTCAAGAATCATTATAACATCTTTTGTCAAAACTACTTTATCACCGCCTATGTGTATGAACAAGTACGTTCCCTCTTTTCATTTTATACTTTGCATCTTTTATCAAAAAATCTTTATACATATTTCTTAACTCCTCATCAGCAATATCTTGGCATATATTATATATTAATTTCATAGTTTTTTCAGGAATTTCGTAGTTTATATCTTTTTTTGCATCAAATTCATGTTTTGACTTTTTTACTTGCTTTATATCACATATTTGAAACTTGATGTCTTTTACTAAAGCATTAGTCAAATGGGAGTTGATCTTTTCCAGCAGTTCTAGCTTAAGCATATAGAGTTGATGCATCCATATGTGATTTGCGACGCCAATGAAAAGTGTGCCGTTTTGCATAAAGGTGGGCTTTGAAATCTCTGCAATTTTTTCTCCCACTATCGTTTCGTATTCTACAAAAATCTTAGCTTCATTTAGTTTATTCTCAAGATAGTTTTTTCTAAAAGAGCTTAGTAATATTGTTCCTATATTTTCCACTTTTTATCACCTCAATGCGCCGGCCTCAACACAGTATAAAGAACTTCTCTTGGATATGTATTCGGGCAATAGTTTTAAATCAGTAGTGGTAATAAATACCTGATGATTCTGCTGCTCAAAAATAAGCTGTCGGCGATGTATATCCAGCTCTGACATTACATCATCCAGGAGCAAAATTGGATACTCGCCTCTTTCATTATACAGTAGATTCCGCTGAGCAAATTTTAGACACAAAACTATAAGTCTTTGCTGTCCTTGGGAACCATAGTATTTTGCGAGTTTCCCTTCAATAAGAAAATCTATGTCATCCCGATGAGGACCTACTGTAGTATAGCCTCTTTGCACGTCCTTTTCACGGCATGCTGCAAGCTTTTTTTTGAAGTCCTCTTTAATCGCCATCGGGTTACTTATATCAATTTCGCTCTTGTAATTTATCTTTAAACTTTGTTTGTAATTGGTAAAATCGCTAAAATAATTTTCTGCCATTGCCGATATTTGCTTTAAGACCTTTAACCGCACACGCATCAGCTGTGCCCCAAATTCCGACAATTGCTCATCCCACGAATCTAAGGTCCTGGCAAGATTTGGCTTTGATTTTACAGCTTTTAAAAGCATATTTCTCTGTAAAAGCACCCTCTGGTACTGCTGTAAAAATTTATAAAATGCAGGCCTCACCTGATAGACAATATTATCTATAAACCTTCGGCGGTCTGATGGCTGACCTTTGATAATATCCATATCATCCGGTGAAAAATAAATGGCACATATGCTAGGAGAAAGTTCTGACCATTTGGTCTTTACCGTTTCTCCTTCTTGCACGGTTTTCTTTCTGTCACGATACACAGTAACCTGGCGGCTAACTGGTCCTGCCGCTGTGCTGAACATTCCCTTTACAAAGGCCAAAGGCTTTTCATGTCGGACAAGTTCCTGTTCCCTAAAGGCTCTGGCCGGTCGCAGTGTGGATAGAAAATAAATGGCCTCTAAAAGGTTAGTCTTACCCTGTGCATTATCACCGTAGAAAACATTTATTCCATTTTCAAATGTCACATCCAGCTCTGGAAAATTTCGAAAATCATAAAGTCTTAAATTGGCAAGATACATAAATTTTACCTCCGGGCAACGATTAAGCAATTGCCCTCATATTCAACCACATCGCTTGCTTTTAGCTTTCTGGATCTTCTTGTCTCAACTTCACCGTTAACCTTTACCCTGCCCTGGGTAATTGCCACTTTAGCTTCGCCTCCCGTAGAGGCCAAACCGGCCCATTTTAAAAACTGGTCTAGATTAATCGACTCAGTGTTTATAAAGACCTCTTTCAATAATTATCACCTAGCTTTACCGGTAATATAAAGTTTTTATGATTGTCAACGCCTTCAGGTGTAATTATGCAAGGTCCTGTGCTGCCGGAAAAATTAAGCTGTATTTTGGGCAAAGCTATAGTCCTTAGTGCATCTATGAAAAAGCTGGCATTAAAAGCAATAGTAAGTTTTTCACCTTCTACATCACAGAAAACCTTATCCGAAATGCTGCCTAATTCTGTGTCAGCCTTAACCTCAATGAAATCGTCGGATATATTAAAAATTACCAAATTGTTTCTGTTGCCTTCCCTTGCAATAATATTTGCTCTTTCCACCGCTGACTGAAAGTCACTTGTGTCAACTTTTACAATAGTGTCCGGTTCTACATTCATGACCTTTGCATAATCGATAAAATCTCCCTCTAAAACCCTTGAAGAAATAAGCACGTTTTCCGTTTTAAACTCCACTCTGTTTGAAGCTGCATACAGTTTAAAGTCGGCATCCTCATCGTCTTTAAAAATCCGGGAAATTTCAAGCATTGTACTTGAAGGCACAATAACTCTAAAGTCATTAGGGTTATTAGCTTCCTCTGGGAGCTGTTCTTCGTACCTCCAGGCTACTCTAAAGCCATCCAGTGCCACCATGTTTAAAACATGGTTTTTGTAATCTATTAAAATTCCTGTAAGCTGAGGCCTTGATGTTGTCTCATCTGCTCTTGCGAAAATAGTCTGTTTAATCATTTCTTTAAATAGCCGCTGTTTTAGTACAATTGTTTCCGAAAGGTCTATTTTGGAAATATCAGGAAAATCTTCAGCGTCGAAGCAGGGCAGTTTCAAATTGAAATCACCGGAAGTTATAAATACAGTATTTTCTTTACTTGCAAATTCTACCATATCACCTGGCATCCTTCTAGATATTTCCGATAAAATCTTTGAGCTGATTACGAAACTTCCTTCTTCTTGGATGCTAAGTTCCCCTGATTCGCTTTTAACATTATACTCAATTCCCATTTCCAAATCTGTGGCACTAAGGCGTAGTGAGTCGGTATCCGCTGCAAATTTGATACCCGTTAAAATCGATACGGTGCTTTTTGAAGGTACAAACTTCTCTACAGTTGAAATACCTGTAATAAGCTGATTCTTGCTGATTGAAAACCTCATAAAAAACCTCCAAAAAAATTTTTTATTTGTCATGCATAAAAATCTACTGCCCCGAATAGGATATTAAATTAGTAGTAATAGTAGTAGTTTGTGTGAATATGTGGATAAACTATGTGCATAAGTAGATTTTACGCATTTTTGTTGTGGATAAACTGTTGAAAATGGGTATAACTTTGTTCACATTACTAACAAAAATTATTAACAGTCGAAAATTGTCCACTTTTCTTTAACAGGTTGTCCAAAGGATTTCCACAGTTTATCAACCATAGAGAATTTTTTTCTTTAGATTGTCTATTAAGGCAGATAATTGGGCATCATTGTCAATGTCGTTGGCAATTTTATCTCTGGCATGTATTACAGTAGTGTGATCTCTACCCCCAAATTCATCTCCAATTTTTGGAAGTGAAAGATCAGTAAGTTCACAGCAAAGGTACATGGCAATTTGACGAGCAAAGGCCAAATCTTTGGTTCGCTTTTTAGATTTAAAATCCTCCGGCTTAATGGAAAAGTATGTTCCAACTTCTTCAACAATTTGCTGTGCTGTTACTTGTTTGGGTTTTTCATCAGCCAAAATATCTTTTAATACGTGTTCAGCAAGCGGTAAGTCAATAGGGCTGTTGGTAAGTGAAGAATAGGCAACTATGCGAATGAGGGCACCTTCAAGTTCTCTGATATTTGTTTCTATTTTTGTAGCAATAAAGTTTATAACATCGCTGGGCACTACTAGATTTTCCATCATGGCTTTTTTTTGCAGTATAGCGATGCGCGTTTCAAAATCCGGTGGTTGAATGTCAGTGATGAGGCCCCATTCAAAGCGTGACCTTAGCCGTTCTTCAAGTGTAGGAATTTCTTTAGGCGGACGGTCGCTGGAAATAACTATCTGTTTGTTGGCGTCGTGCAGTGCATTGAAAGTGTGGAAGAATTCTTCCTGGGTCCGTTCCTTTCCGGCAATAAACTGAATATCGTCTATTAGCAAGACGTCAATTGTCCTGTATTTGTTTCGAAATTCAACATTTTTGTCATCTCTAATAGAGTTGATGAGTTCATTTGTAAATCTTTCAGAAGATATGTACATAACTTTACAGGATGGATTTTGTTCAAGTATGTAATGACCTATGGCATGCATTAGATGAGTTTTGCCGAGGCCTACGCCGCCGTATATGAAAAAGGGGTTGTAAGCTTTTGCCGGCGATTGGGCTACAGCTAATGATGCTGCGTGAGCGAAGCGATTGCTGTTGCCTACAACAAAAGTGTCAAAGGTGTATTTTTGGTTTAATGAAGGTGTAAAGTCCTTTAAGGCCGATTTGACTTCAGGTTCATCTTCCAGCGTAACTGTATCAGCAGGGACAGATTGACTATCAAATCCTTGTGGATTAATTTGAATACATAAGTTGATATTTTTCTTTAATACCGAACTTAATATATCTTTGATCAGATTGAGATAGCGCTTTTGTATGACAGACTTTATAAAGTCATTGGGCACTTCTACTATAGCAGTGTCCTCTACTATTGACACAAGTCTTGCCGGCTTTAAAAATGTGTTAAAGGACATGTCGTTGTTTAGTTCATTGCTTAGAATTTTTAGGACGTGTTGCCAAAGTTGTAAAGGGTCTAGTGACATAAAAAAACCTCCCCGCAGTGCGAAAAAATATATTAGGCCAATTAAATAATATCAGAATAAATGGTTTCCTTCAATAAAAGAAAAATTACATTATTTTTTAAGCTTATTTTTGCTCTCAGCCAATTTCTTGACAGTGAATTGCGTTATAAGTTATAATCTAAAATAGTCAAGTTCGGAAACAATACAAATTTTTCTAATATTAGGAGTCGGAGGTGGAAGCGGATGAAGCGCACATATCAGCCTAGACGCAGATACAGAAAGCGTGTACACGGCTTCAGAAAGCGCATGCTCACAAAGAGCGGGAGAAATATTTTAAAAAGAAGACGTCTAAAAGGGAGAAAGCGGTTAACTGCTTAGTGGCATTTTACTTTAAGCGGCCTTTTAGGTCGCTTAAAGATGAAATATTCTTTTCGGAGGATTTATATTGAAAAAATCCTTAAGATTAACTAAAAATTTTGAATTTATAAAGGTGTACAAAACGGGAAGGCGTTTGTCTAGCCTTTTTTTTACTATGTACATCAAAAAAAATGAGCTGAATTTTTCCCGCTTAGGTGTTTCTGTGTCTAAGAAAGTAGGAAAAAGTGTAGTCAGAAACAAAATAAAAAGGCGTATTAAGGAAATCGTAAGGTTAAATTATGATTATATAAAACAGGGTTATGATATTGTTGTATCAGCAAAGCCTTCTTCTGTGCAGTTAGACTTTAAAGCGATGGAAAAAGAATTAATTGGCCTTATGAAAAGAGGGCGCATATACAGTGTTAAAAAAGTTTATAATTTTAATGATAATTTGTTATAAAAAATTTATTTCTCCTTTAAAACCGAGAAGTTGTAGGTTTTATCCCACTTGTTCGGATTATGCCATAGCTGCAATTGAAAAATACGGGGTGGTAAAAGGCGGAATTAAGTCGTTAAAGCGTATATTAAGGTGCCACCCATTTAATCCCGGCGGATATGACCCCGTTTAAATATATTTAATTTTTAAAACTAAGGGGGATCGGTTAATGGCATTTCTTCAAGAGCTAATGAAGCAGTTAATGGATTGGATTTATACGTACACTAATAATTACGGTGTTGCAATAATTTTACTTACTGTGTTGATTAAACTAGTTTTAGTTCCCTTTAATTTTATGCAGCTACGTTCCTTAAAGAAAATGCAGGAAATCGCGCCTAAGCAGAAAGAACTTCAACAAAAATATAAAAATAATCCTGATAAGCTAAATGAGGAGATATTGAAATTATACAGGGAAAATAATGTAAATCCAATGGGAGGTTGCCTTCCCTTACTAATTCAGTTCCCCTTTATTATAGCGCTCTTTAGAGTCTTTCAAACTTATGATTTTGGCGGGGCAAGTTTTTTATGGATAAAGGATTTAAGTGCACCCGATACTACATATATTCTGCCTATTTTAGCAGCAGTAACTACATATTTGCAGACAAAATTGTCTACACCAGCAGGCACTGATAGTGCCAATGCGTCAATGAATATAGTCATGCCATTGATGATAGGTTGGTTTGCGCTAAAATTTGCAGCAGGACTAGCTTTATACTGGGTAGTGAGCAACTTGGTGCAAATTATTCAACAGCTAATATTTGCCCGCCCGGGAGCTCTTGCCAAGGAGGATGTAAAATGAAATGAAGACTGTAGAAAAACAGGGAAAGACTGTAGATGAAGCTATTCAGAAGGCTTTGGAGGAATTGCAGGTAAGCCGTGATGAAGTGGAAGTAGAGATTTTGGATGAAGGCAACAGGGGGATACTTGGTTTTTTGTCAAAACAGGCAAAGGTTAAAGTGATAGTAAAGCCTAAACCTGATCAAATTGCCCGCGATTTTTTAAAGGGTCTCTTAAAGTTTTTTGATTGCAATGCAGAAATTAAAAATTCCTTAGAAGGTAATGTGCTAAATTTGGAAATTATTGGTGAAAACACTGGAATCCTTATAGGAAAACGCGGAAATACTTTAGATGCTATTCAATATTTAACGTCTTTAGTTGTAAATCGGAATTCGAAGGATTTCATAAGGGTTTTATTGGATGCGGAAAATTACAGGGAAAAACGAGAGAAAACCCTACAGCGTCTGGCGTTGAAGATGGCAGATCGAGTAAAGGAAACCAAGCGGAGCATAACCCTTGAACCAATGTATCCCAATGAGCGTCGTATTATACATACGGCTTTGCAAACAGACCCTAGGGTTACAACAAAAAGCATAGGTAAAGAACCCAATAGGAGAGTTGTAATTTCATTAAAGTAAATAAATTAAGGCCCCAGGGCGTAAAGCTTTGGGGCTTATTTAAAGCGGGGATAAATTATGAAGATAGTAGAAAGTTCTGATACTATTGCGGCCATTTCTACAGCTATCGGCGAAGGTGGCATTGGCATCGTAAGGATTTCAGGGCCTAAATCTTTTGAAATTGCAAAAGAAATTTTTAAGCCTCGACAAAAAAATATCAAGGAATTTGAAAGCAGAAAGCTGTATTTGGGCAATATCGTTGACTTTAATGATGAAATAGTCGATGAGGTGCTTATTGCCTTTTTTAAATCTCCTCATACGTACACCAGAGAGGATATGGTTGAAATCAATTGCCACGGTGGCCTTGCTGCCCAAAAGAGGATTTTGCGATTAGTCCTTGATTCCGGAGCGCGCCTGGCAGAGCCTGGAGAGTTTACAAAAAGGGCTTTTCTAAACGGAAGAATTGACCTGTCACAGGCAGAGGCGGTTATAGATATTATCAGGGCGAAAACAGATAAGGCCCTTTCCCTTGCCAATCGCCAACTTTCCGGAGGTTTGTCTAATAAAATAAATGCTATACGCCATAGATTGCTGGATGTCCTTGCTCATATTGCGGCCAACATTGACTTTCCTGAAGATGATATTCCTGAGGCAAGTACTGACTATATTGCAAAAGAGGTCGGTGATGTCAAGGAAGCCGTAGGAGATTTGTTAAAGCGCATCAGTGCCGGTCGAGTTATAAGGGAAGGCCTTGCAACACTGATTCTTGGCAATACCAATGTGGGCAAGTCCTCACTGCTAAATGCCCTCCTTGATGAAGAAAGGGCAATTGTGACCGACATACCCGGAACTACCCGGGATATTATTGAAGAGTACATCGACATAAATGGAATTCCAATAAAGATAATAGACACTGCCGGAATAAGGGAGACTGCCGATGAAGTTGAAAGAATTGGTATACAGCGTGCCATAAAATACCTGGAAGAGGCCGAGCTGGTGCTTTTGCTGATAGATATATCCCGTGAGCTTACACAGGATGACATAAATCTCATAAAATTGATAAAAGATAAAACCACTATTGTAGTAATAAACAAGGTGGATTTACCTGCCAAAATAGATGAAGAAGATGTAAAGCGAATGATCCCCGCAGAAAGAATTGTAAAGATTTCGGCTCTTAAGCAAGAGGGTATCCAGGATTTAAAAAATGCCATCTATGAAGTAATCACAGCTAAAATAGGTGGTATTGGAGATGAAGGCTTAATTGGGGCCGGAGAGCGCCAGCGCCAAGCTATAGAAGCAGCGTATAATTTCTTAGACAGGGCTCTTTTGGCTATTAAAAGTTTTGTACCTATTGAAATGGTAGAACTTGATATAAGAGATGCTTGGCAAAAATTAGGTGAAATTACTGGAGATACGGTAACTGAGGATATAATAAGCACTATTTTCGAGAAATTTTGTATCGGTAAATGAGGGTGAAAGCATGGAATATAATGTGGGAACATATGATGTGGCCGTGGTAGGTGCCGGTCATGCAGGGTGCGAAGCGGCACTGGCTACTTCCCGAATGGGCTTAAAGACCGTGGTCTTTGCCATTAATTTAGAAAGCATTGCGCTCATGGCCTGCAATCCTTCAATAGGCGGTCCGGGCAAGGGCAATTTGGTAAGGGAAATTGATGCTTTAGGTGGCCAAATGGCCAGGAATGTGGACAAAAACCTTATTCAAATGCGCATGCTCAATACAAAAAAGGGGCCTGCCGTTAGGGCCCTTCGGGCACAATTGGATAAAAGAGCATATTCTATCAGCATGAAGTACACACTGGAGTGCCAGGAAAACCTGGACATAGTCCAGGAAGAAGTGGTGAGAATTCTGGTGGAAGGAGAAAGGGTCGCTGGTGTTGTCACTAAAACCGGCGGCATATATAAAGCTAAGGCCGTGATTATAACCACCGGTGTGTACCTCAGAGGCAGAGTGGTTATTGGTGATGTCAGCTACAGCAGCGGGCCCAGCGGGCTTTTCCCTGCCAATGAGCTTTCAAAGTCTTTGGAGAGTCTTGGCTTTGAGCTGGGCAGGTTTAAAACGGGCACGCCCCCAAGAATTCACAGAGATTCTGTGGATTTTTCAAAGATGATAGTTCAGCCCGGAGATGATGTTATAATACCCTTTTCCTATGCCACAGATAAAATCGACCGGGAGCAGATACCATGCTGGCTGACTTACACAAATGAAGTTACCCATAAAATAATCACCGACAACCTCTACAGGGCACCCCTTTATACTGGCGAAATAAAAGGCACTGGACCAAGGTACTGTCCAAGTGTTGAAATGAAAGTGGTGAATTTTAAAGATAAGACAAGCCATCAGATTTTCATAGAGCCGGAAGGTGTAAACAATAAGGAAATGTATGTGCAGGGGCTTTCAACAAGCCTTCCGGCGGATGTCCAGATAGCTATGACCCGCTCTATAAAAGGATTGGAAAATGCTAAGATTATGAGATTTGGATATGCCATTGAATACGATTATGTGGTTCCTACGCAGTTAAAGCCTACGTTAGAAAGCAAAGCCATACAGGGTTTATATATGGCAGGCCAGGTAAACGGCACTTCTGGCTATGAGGAGGCTGCTGCCCAGGGCCTTATAGCAGGTATTAATGCGGCATTAAAGATAAAGGAAAAGGAGCCTCTCATTTTAAGCCGCTCGGATGCTTACATCGGCGTCTTAATCGATGACTTGGTTACAAAGGGTGTAAATGAGCCCTACAGGGTGCTTACATCAAGAGCCGAATACAGGCTGCTACTTCGCCACGACAATGCTGATTTGCGCCTGATGGACATAGGTTACAAAGTGGGCCTTATAAGTGATAAAATGTATAAAAAATTTTTAGAGAAAAAGACCATGATTGAAAATGAGATAGAGCGCTTGCGTTCTACTAAAATAACGCCTACAGCCCAGACAAATGAAATGCTAAGTCAGCTTGAAACCGCAACTATCAATACTCCTTCTAGTCTAGCTGAACTTTTAAAGCGGCCTGAGCTTGACTATGAAAAAATCAAGATTTTAGATGATCTTAGAAAGCCATTGCCTAAAGAAGTTATTGAGCAGGTGGAAATTGCCATTGCCTACGAAGGGTATATAAAGCGTCAAATAGCTGAAGTAGAGCAGTTTAAAAAAATGGAAAACAGAAAGATTCCTGCAGACTTAGATTATGACGAAGTTTATGGACTAAGTTTTGAAGGCAGAGAAAAGCTGAAAAAGGTAAAGCCCATTTCCATAGGTCAGGCGTCCAGAATATCAGGGGTCAACCCTTCTGATATTACCGTACTTATGATTTATCTTGAAACAAAGAGAAGGAAAAGTAAATCATGAATGCCTTTGTAGATTGCTTAAAAGAGCAGGCTGAAAAACACCGTATTTTGCTTACGACAGATAATATTCGGCAATTCGATTATTTTAAAACTCAGCTTTTGCAATGGAACAAAAAGACAAATCTTACGAATATAACTGAGCCTGAGGATTTTGCCATCAGGCATGTTATAGATTCGCTAATGCTGTGCAAATTGGGAGATATCAAAAAAGGAGCACGGCTAATAGATGTGGGAACAGGGCCTGGCATACCTGGCCTCATTGTCAAATTATATAGACCAGATGTAAAACTTACTTTACTTGAATCAGTTGGTAAAAAGACCATGTTTTTAAAGTGGATAGTTGATGATATGAATTTACCTGATGTTGAAGTTATAAATGAGCGTGCAGAGGCCGTAGCTCATAATTCCCGTTACCGTGAATCTTTTGATGTAGCCACAGCTAGAGCTGTGTCTGCGTTAAATACTCTATCCGAGCTGTGCTTGCCTTTTGTCAAAGTTGGCGGCACTTTTATTGCCATGAAAGGCAAATCTCCTGAAGCAGAGCTTCATATGGCAAAAAAGGCCATTGAAGTTTTGGGAGGCACTGTAAAAGATTGCAGGGCGTATTTATTGCAGGAAGATTTGCCTCGAAGCTTGATATTTATTTCAAAGGTCAGTGAATGTCCCGAAAAGTATCCTCGCAGGCCGGGAATTCCTGAAAAAAGGCCTCTATAGTTCGACAAATATGTCAAATAGCTGGATTTTATGGCAAACGGTTTATAAATCTCAAAGAAGGAAATAAGAAGCAAATATAGAATAAATATACAATATCATTTTTTACCATATACAAATATAATAATATGACTTATAAGGGGGGTCGAGTATGTGGGGGCCTTCTAGGTCTAACCTCAATGTCGTGAACATACCCCTTGATGAAATACAGCCAAATATATATCAACCCAGGAAAACGTTTAACGACGAATCATTGGACGAGCTTACCGATTCCATTAAAAGTTACGGTGTGTTGCAGCCCATAGTCGTCAGGCGAAATGGGCGCAAGGGGTATGAGATAATTGCCGGTGAGCGCCGGTGGAGGGCATGTAAGAAGGCAGGTCTTAAAGAAATACCGGCAATTATCAAAGACGTAAAAGACATGGACACTGCTATACTGGCACTTATTGAGAATATTCAAAGGGAAGATTTAAATTTTATTGAAGAAGCAGAAGGCTATAGACAGCTAATTCAAGAGTGCGGTGTGACACAGGAAGAGCTGGCAATGAAGCTAGGGAAAAGCCAGTCAACAATTGCAAACAAGATGAGGATACTCAAGCTTCCACCTGAAATAATAAATATTATTTCCCAGGAAAAGTTATCTGAGCGTCACGCCCGTTCACTGTTAAAATTGCCTGATAAAGAGCTTCAAATGCAAGTTTTAAAAGAAGTAGTTGAGAAGAAATTAAGTGTCCGGGAAACAGAAGAACTGATCGACCGGACTATCAAAAAAATTAATGATAATAAAAAAGAAGAAAAGAGCAAATCCTTTAAAATTGCCATAAAAGATGTAAGGATCTTCTTAAATTCAGTGCGCAAACTGGTAAAAACTATAAAAGAAACCGGGATTCAAGCTGAGTATAAGGAAATAGATAAAGGTGAATTTATTGAATTGCAGGTTCAGCTACCAAAAAGGTAAATGAGCCTTTTTTTTTGCTTAAAACGTAAAATAAGTCATATCAAAAAGAAGGAAAAAGCGCAATGACAAAGAAAGTTATATAAATATACATACACGCAGATCGAAGGGAGGTCAGGAAACAACAAGCGCATGAAACGCTGATTGTTTCGAGATTTATGGCAAGAGTTATTGCTATTGCTAACCAAAAAGGAGGAGTGGGCAAGACCACTACTTCTGTAAACTTGGCAGCATGTTTAGGAGTATTAGATCAAAAAGTATTGCTCATAGACATTGACCCACAGGGCAACAGCACCAGCGGTACAGGTGTGGATAAGATGACTACCCAAAACACCATATACAATGTGCTTATAAATGAAGAGCCAATTAAAGACAACATAGTAAAGACCGCCTATAAAAATCTGTACCTGCTGCCATCAAACATTCAGCTGGCTGGAGCTGAAATCGAGCTGGTTCCCGCTATTTCTCGAGAATACAAATTGAAAAATGCTATCGAAGATGTAAAAGATGAATATGATTTTATAATAATAGACTGTCCTCCATCCCTTGGCCTCTTGACTTTAAATGCTTTGACAGCAGCTGATACGGTACTTGTGCCGATTCAATGCGAGTATTATGCATTGGAAGGTTTGGGACAACTTATGAACACCATAAATTTAGTGCAGAAGCATTTAAATAAAAAATTAGAAGTAGAAGGCGTGCTACTTACAATGTTTGATGCCAGGACCAATTTATCTATACAAGTAGTGGAAGAAGTGAAGAAGTACTTTAGGAATAAAGTTTACAGAACTATCATTCCGAGAAATGTGCGCCTCAGCGAAGCACCAAGCCACGGCAAACCCATCATTAATTATGATTCAAAATCAAGGGGCTCAGAGGTATATATGGATTTAGCAAAGGAGGTTTTGGGCATTGACTAAACGCGGACTCGGCAGAGGGCTTGAAGCATTGATCCCTGCTGTAGGCAAAAGTGATGAAAATGTACAGGAGATTGATATAGCAAAAATAGTTGCTAATGACAAACAGCCCAGAAAAGATTTTGATGAAGCAAAACTGGACGAGCTTGCAACCTCCATGAAGCAACATGGAGTCTTGCAGCCGGTTATTTTAAGGAAAAAAGGCAGTTTATATGAGCTGGTTGCTGGAGAACGAAGATGGCGGGCAGCGGCTAAAGCTGGAATACAAAAAATCCCCGCAATTGTAAGAGAACTTTCTGATGCTGAAGTGATGGAGATAGCTCTCATTGAAAACCTACAGCGGGAAGATTTAAATCCCATGGAAGAAGCCCTTGCTTATAAAAGTTTGATGAATGACTTTGGATTAACTCAAGAAGAGCTATCAAAGAGGGTAGGAAAAAGCAGATCGCAAATTGCCAATACAGTAAGACTGCTAAACCTAGACAAAGAAATTCAGGACTTGGTTTCTCAAGATAAATTAACTGCAGGCCATGCCAGGGCTCTCCTTTCGATACAGGACAGCAGTGAAAGGCTTAAACTGGCAAGAAAAATTAGCGAAGAAGCTCTATCAGTAAGGCAAACTGAAGAAATCGCTAAAAAGATTTCTAAAGAAAAAAGTAAAACGGCGAGTAAAAAGCTTAAAGAAATTAACCCAGTCATATTGGATATTACCGAGAGACTGCAGCGAATTCTTGGCACTAGAGTCAAAATAAAAGGCAATGAAAAGCGCGGCAAGATAGAAATTGAATTTTACTCTAGTGATGAGCTGGAACGAATACTGGAGACTATCGTTGAGTAAAATGTTTCACGTGAAACATGTCCTGTTTAACAACATGGTCCATTTGCAACCATTAAGACAAAAACAAAATGAATATTAAGGAGAGAGTGCATTGCTTGGGACAATTGTTAATGCGGCAACAATTATAATAGGAACACTGCTTGGCAACTCACTAAAGGGCCGATTTAGTGATAATATAAAAAACACAGTTATGCACGGATTGAGTTTAACAGTTATGTTGATAGGGCTTTCTATGGCTATAGAAACAGAAAATATGCTGATAGTTACCCTCAGTATGGTAATTGGAGGTATTTTGGGCGAAGTGCTAAAAATTGAAGCCAGGCTCAATAACTTCGGATCAAAACTGGAAGCCCGCTTTTCTGGTGAAGACGGAAACTTTACCAGGGCCTTTGTTTCTGCCAGTCTCATATACTGTGTAGGTGCCATGGCGGTTATAGGCTCCATTCAAAGCGGCCTTGAAGGCGATCACAGTATACTCTTCATAAAATCCATTCTTGACGGCGTTTCTGCAGTGGTATTTTCGTCGAGTATGGGCATAGGCGTAGCCTTTTCTGCGCTTCCGGTTTTTGTATATCAAGGGGCCATTACTTTGGCAGCTTCGTTTATAAAGGCATTTCTGACCGATAGCATCATAACTGAAATGTCAGCTACGGGGGGACTTTTAATTTTTGGCATAGGTTTGAATATGTTAGGAATTAATGTGAATATAAAAATAGGCAATCTACTACCTTCAATATTTGTTTCAGTAGCTTTAGCAGCACTTTTTGCGAATCTACCAATATAATAAACGCTATTTAAAATCTCAGAAGGTTTTACAGCTGATTTAATGGGGGAATATTGATAGCCATGGAATATATAAATATGATAAATAACTTTGTTGCAGCCAACATTGAGACCCTGTTATCAGGGGTATTAATTTTATCAGTAATAATACTTATTGCATTTATAAGCGTAAACTTGAGACTAGCTAAGATAACAAAAAAGTATAGAGAGCTTACTGAAGGTGCAGAAGGGAAAAACCTTGAAGAACTAATACTAAACCAGATGAAAAACCTAAATCAACTTCAAATGGAATTAACTGAGCTTAAAAAGTTGGTGGCTAGCCTCCAGGAATTTAGTCATAAAACTATTAGCAAAGTATATTTTAAGCGTTACAATGCATTTCCCGATATGGGCAGTGATTTGAGCTTTTCCGTAGCTTTGCTAAATGATAAAAATACCGGAATTCTAATAACCAGCATATATGGCCGCGATGAAAACCGGATATATTTAAAACCTGTAGTTGAAGGGGTAAGCAAATATACCCTTTCACCTGAAGAGCTGGAAGTATTAAAAAAGGCGATTTTGTCTAAGACCTAAATAACCACCTCAATTTTCCTGTATAGGAAGGATTTTTCAATATTATGGCGAATTATATTTTTGGACATGTTGTCCATTATTACATAAAACAGGGGTGGCAAAAAAGGTGTGAATGCAGAAAAACATAGGTTTACAATGATGATAATTCCTCACTCAGGCAAATCCACCTTTTCCATATCTGTTTCCATAAAAGCCTTGAAAATTTTGTGTAGTCTGTTGGCGGTAATTCTCGTAGGAACAGTAATTTTTGCATCAAATTTTTATATTTCATATACAAAACTAAAACGAGACACCGAAGAATTAGAAATTGTAGCTAAAGACTACAATGTGCTTCAACAGCAGCTGCAGCAGTTTTTGCAAAAAACTGGCCAACTGGAAGAAAGAATGCAGGAACTGGAACAGCTGGATAATGAGTTGAGGGAACTGTTAAAAGAAGATCCTGCTCTCAAGCAAACCATAAACAGACAAGATAGCCAGTCAAGTTTGACGCGGCAAGTGCTTGCCAGCCGTAGTGGTTTAGACCGGCAAAGGGCCCTCAGACAACTGCATCTATTAGAACAAAAAATCCCTGAGCAGGAGCAAAGTTTAAAAGAGTTAAAGGATGCGGTTATAGAAAGGTCTGAGCGCCTATGTCATACACCTTCGATCTATCCGGTCTCCGGTACAATCTCATCCCGTTTTGGATATCGAAAATCACCTTTTAGCAGCAGGCAAGAATTTCATGACGGCCTTGACATTGCAGCACCTTATGGGTCAGCAGTAGCCGCTGCGGCTGATGGGGTGGTCACTTTTGCCGGATATAAAACCGGGTACGGCAGGACTGTGACTATTAGTCATGGCTACGGCTATGAGACATCATATTGTCACCTTTCAAGCACACTTGTAAAAACAGGCCAGCAGGTAAAGAAAGGTCAGGTTATCGCAAAAGTGGGAAGTTCCGGTAGGAGCACCGGTCCACATTTGCACTATATGGTAAAAGTTAACGGGCAACTAAAAGACCCTGCCGATTTTTTGAAATGAGAGAGGGGATGACATGTTAAAAAAGAAGAGCGAGTCCATAGCAACTACAGATAAAATCGACACTATACTTGGGAAAGAGGCAAAGCTGACCGGTGAAATAAAGACATCTGGTCTGCTTAGAATTGAGGGAAATTTCCAGGGTGACATACTATGTGAAAAGGACTTGATTATAACTGACAGCGGAAAAGTTGAAGGAAAAATTACGGCCCAAAATGCCATAATAGCAGGAGCTTACCAGGGAAATCTTTTTCTGGAAGGTAAGCTTGTAATAAAAAGCACTGGAAAGGTTTTAGGTGACATAAAAGTAGGGACGCTGGTCATTGAAGACGGAGCATTTTTTGACGGCAAGTGTGAAATGAACTGTGACGCAAGCGACAAAAATTTAAAACTCGTAAAAAGTGATGCAAAGCTTAAGGCAAACCCAACGTAAGATTGGGTTTGTTTTTAAGTAAGGGGAAAACCATGAAGACACTGTTCATAGTAAATCCCGTTGCCGGTCGAAACAGCAGTTTCAAAATATGGAACGACATAAAGGCCAACATAAATTGCTCCTACGAGTCTGTCCTTACTAAGGCACCTGGTGACGCCGCTAGAATTGCCGCAGATGCTGCAAAACAAGGTTTTACGAGAGTTGTGGCAGTTGGGGGAGATGGAACCGTATCTGAAGTAGTAAATGGTATAGCCGGAACCGACATAGAGCTTGGCATAATCCCTGCTGGATCAGGAAATGATTTTGCAAAAACATTAAATATTCCCCAGAAACCCATTGATGCCCTTGTTGTTGTCGAAAAAGGTCAAAGTTTAGAAGTTGATCTTGGAAAATATGATAAAGGTTATTTTATCAACGTGGCAGGTGCTGGCTTTGATGCTGAAACATTAAACACCAATGAGAATACAAAATTTTTGAGAGGCACTTTGGCATATACGGTAAGCGTTTTATGGACTCTGTTTCGATATTCTCCACGAAAAGCTATAATTGAAATTGACGGCAAGACATACCATAGAAAATTGTGGTTAGCGGCAGTGGCAAATGGGAAATACTTCGGAGGCGGTATGAAAATCAGCCCTGACGCTAAAATAGATGATGGTTTATTTGATATTTGTTTGGTAAATGAAATAAGTAAACTTGATTTTGTGAGATTTTTTCCTAAGGTGTTTAATGGCAGTCATAAGGACATTAAGGCTTTTGAAGTTATAAGAGGCAAAAATGTAAAAATAGAATTTGACGCGCAGACGGTGGCGCAAGCAGATGGAGAAATCATAGGATTTACACCGGTTACATTTTCAATAATACCAAAGGCATTGAAAGTAATAGGGAATAATTTCACCTCCGCCTGAAAAAAATATTAAGGCGGAGGTGCTTATTTTATGAAGAGGGTTGTAGCTTTGGAGGAAGGCTTAGAAGATATTAGAGAGTATTTACAAGACAAAGGCTTTCATGTAGTTGACTGGGGAAAGGGTAGTTTTCAAGTTGATGCCGTTGTATACAGAAACAGCCCTCTATCTGAAATAAAGACGGAGGCAATAATGTCAGAATCCGATCCAATGTATTTTGCAGACAGAGATTCCTTCGGGGTGCTGCTTGTAAATGCCCAAAATAAAACCCCTCATGAAATATATGAAATAATAAAAAACCGAATTTATGAGCCGATTATATAATTTTTAAAGATGTTAGCGCTCCATTACTAAATCAGTCACCGTGTTTATTTTAGATTTATTTTTTCCAAAGAAGAGTTCCAAGCCTTCTAAAATCCCCACCGATATAATATCCACCATCTTCATAACTGTAAAAAGTCTGGTGTTTTGCAAAACCAGATATTCCATAAAACCGGCCACATTGACCACTCCTGTAACGTGAAAATCGCCTACCGGCGGCAAGTTCTTATTAACGCCGGCACCTGGCTTTAATGCACCGGGTGCTATTTTAATTGTGCCCACATTTTCCGAGCGGCCTAAGGAAGCATCGATAGCAATTATAAAGGGATTCTTATATGTACTTTGCACCTTGTCTAAAACCTTTTCGAGATTTACTGCGTGAACAGGCTCTTCCAAGTTTCCGAAAACTTTAGCGTACTTGCACACTTTGTGGAGCCGCTCTCCTACCAAAGGTCCCAGAGCGTCTCCTGTGGAACGGTCTGTGCCTATACACATGATGACAAGTGGCCCTTCATTATATGTATCAGCAAGGGTTTTTACAAAATAGTTGCAAAACATATTATATGCAACGGGAGAATCAATATGTACCCGCAGGTCCCTATGTTTAGTATAAATATCTTCAAATAACATAACTTTCCTCCTGAAAAACTTTGTAACATTATATGTATAACCACTTTTTAGTATTCATATTAAATTATGCGCATAGTTTAATTTTTTAATCATATTTATGTGGTAAACGAATTCAGGAGGGGTACAGCTTGAACTTAAGAGACGAAGTGGGCCTTGGAGCCATTTACATAGGGACATTGATTGGTGCAGGATTTGCTTCAGGACAAGAAATTATCAGCTTTTTTACCGTTTACGGGAAGTACGGTTTCCTAGGCATAGTAACTGCCACATTTTTCTTTTTTGTTTTAGGATATTTCATACTGAAACAAGCAATACGTCAGAAATCACAATGTGCAAGGGATATTTTGCTGCCCCTAGCTGGAGAAAAATTAACATTGCTATTTGACCTGATGACCGATATATTTTGCCTTGCGGGTTACTATATCATGCTATCAGGGTGCGGAGCGGTTTTAAATGAAAGTTTGAGTCTAAACTACACGTATGCAGTAATAATTTTTAGCATTGTCATTGTATGGTGTTTAAACAAAGAGATGAGCGGTCTTGCAGAATTAAACAAGATTTTAGTGGCTATAATCCTTATTATTACAGCGGCAATCGGGTTTTTTTGCTTTAAAGACTGGCAGGGAATTTCGTACAATATAGATATGCCATTTGCGAAAAGGGGTTGGCTGGTATCGTCAGTAACTTACGTCAGCTATAATATTACATTGGCACTGGTTGTACTTTCATCACTGGGGTCATATACAGATAAAGAGAGTGCAGCATTAGGGGCAGCGGCAATCGGTGCCTTTGGAATTATGTCAATGGGAACTTTAATGTGGTTTATTACCTGGGCAAATTTCCAGCTGCTCTCAGGTGTCCAGATTCCACTACTTTGGGTGGCAAGGCAGCATGGCAATTTTTTATACCTATCCTCCATAACAGCGCTACTTGCTGCAATGTTCACAACCGCATTGGGTTTAGGATTTTCCTTTGCTAAAAGCATTTCTAAGAGACTTGGTATTAGGTACAAAAGTGCATTAAATTTTTTATTTATCGGAATACCCCTTACAAAATACAGTTTTGCCGGTTTAATCAAACAAATCTATCCCTTTTTTGGAAAAGCGGGTATATTCTTTACCATTTTATTGGTAATAAGAAGGTTTTTAAGCCCCAAAAATAGAATTATATAAATAATAAATACGGGGTGATAGCATGAGCAGAAGGACTGTCCTTAGGCCGTCCATCTTCTGCGGCCTTTTGCTTTTGGTCATACTAGCGGTAACATTAATTTTGAACACAAATCCCATAGGTTTTTCGAAAAATGCCCTTTTTCAGACAAAGTCTCCAAACCCAATCCTAAAAGTAGAGGGAAAGCTTTCGTGGGCGGGAGATGATTCCTATTACAATTATCACAGCGGCAATTTAAAAAAGATTTTGTCAAATGGCAAAGCCGTATGGGATTTAAAGCTTCACGAGAATCTTCTGTGGATGGGACCTGAAGGGATAGTCGTCATGCGAGACAAGTTGCTCACACTGCTGGATAGCGATGGCACAGAAGTTTTTCAAAAGTCAGATTTGCCAGATAAGATAAGGATCCTATGTTTCCAAGACAAATACTTGCTTTTGTCGGGAAAACTTCAAAGCGAAGAATACGGCATATTGTTATCAGACTCAGGCAATATAATGTGGCAGCTGCCCTTTACAGGCAGCATTATATCGGGCAGCGTTCATCCTAAAGGAATTTATACTGCCTTGAATATAATCGATGATAAGGCGATGTCAAGACTTGTGGTCATAGGCTCTGAGGGGGAAATTTTATTGGATAATACATATTCGGAGCCCCTATATCACGTTGAGGCAATTTCCCAAGGCATCGGTGTCATAGCAGGTGATAGGGCATATTTAATGGATTATGACGGTAAGGTGCTGTGGGAACATGAATTTAAAGGCCAAATTTTGCGCGGGGATATGGGCAGCGATGGTTTTACTATAGTTGTAGTTGAAGAGAACGTGGGAAATTTGAGTAAAGATATGTATCTTCAGCTTATTATGATATCGGGTATTGGCAAGCAGGTCTGTTCATACAGCCTTGATACTCGGGCAAACCTGGTTGAAAAATACGGGGATTTTATATATATTGTAGATGATTATGGGGTCATGGTTTTATCGCAGGAAGGTCTTTTGGTATCGAATATAAAACAAAAAGGCATAAAGGAATTGCAAGTTACAGATAAAAACCGTATCATAGCAATTCAGGAGAATGAGAGTCTGTTGTTCGAAAGCTTGTACGGGGGGAATTAAATGAACTGGCTTGATATTATTTTGCTTATTATCTTAATAAAAAGCGCTGTGCAGGGCTTTTGCAGAGGTTTTGTGGTATCTGCTTTTAAGACTGCGGGAGTTGTTGTAGCGTTATTTGTAGGAATTTTTTACAGAGATGATGCGGTAAGTTTTTTAAATTCAAAATTGGCTATAGATAGATATTTAAGCAGTATCATGCTCTTGCCAACCATAAGCGACTCGGAGGCGCTTAGCGTAATAAATGTGAAAAGCATAATGGAGCTTGTCCAAGGAGCCATAGGATTTTTCCTGGTGTTTTTACTGGTGCAGTTAGTTTTTTTAATACCGGCACATTTTATCAGCGGAATTATAAAAATATCAGGTTTGACCTTACTAGACAGGCTTATGGGAACAGTCTTTGGCATCGCGGGAACGGCTTTGTGGTTTGCACTGATTAGTGCGGTTACATCGCCGTTTTTAATGCTTTTTCCGGGCAGTATTTTGGATAAGCTAATAAGCACATCTTACATCTTAAATCACCTAAGATTTTTAGACTTCATAAGTCCTATTGTGGTAAAATTAATTTAGAAATGAGGTGTTCACATTGGAGGATATAGTTCAGGCATATAATTCCGTAATTAATCAACTTCCAACATCTATAATACCACTGGTTAAAATTGTTATAGTCCTGATTGTTTCGGCATTTATTATAAAGATTGCTGATAGATTTGTAGCCCGCATATTTTTTATGGGTAAAAGTGAATATCGGAATTTCGATGAAAATAAGAGGAAGACTCTGGCTAGCCTTTTGAAGAGCATGATAAGATATGTTACATACTTTATGGCTGCCTTAAATATATTAGAAATTATAGGGGTAAATACCTCCTCATTACTTGCAGCAGCAGGAGTTGGGGGTCTTGCGGTAGGTTTCGGAGCTCAAAATCTTGTAAAAGACGTCATATCAGGATTTTTTCTGATATTTGAAGATCAGTTCAACGTAGGCGATTATGTAGAAGCTGCCGGAGTTGCGGGAATAGTTGATGAAATGGGGCTTAGGACCACTAAGATTCGGGATTTTGGCGGGCAGATTCATATTATCCCAAATGGCGAAATTACCTTAGTCACCAACCATTCTCGCGGAATGATGAGGGCTTTGGTAAATATTAATATATCCTATGAGGAAGATCTAGACAAGGTTTTAAGAGCCTTGGAAGATGTTTGCCGTAAGGTCAGAGAAAAGAGAAACGACATTGTAGAGGGGCCTACAGTACTTGGAATATCAAATTTGGGGCCTACAGAAATCGTTGTGTCACTTATGGCCAAGACAGTGCCTATGCAGCAGTGGAGTGTAGAAAGGGAAATCCGGAAGGCGGTTTTAGAAAAATTTAAGGATGAAGGCATAGAAAAACCCTATCCGCGAATGGTTTATATCAACAGACAGAGCAAGGGGGAAGAACTGTGACATTCAACATAGGAGATATAGTTCAGATGAAGAAAAAACACCCCTGTGGCAGCGATAATTGGCAGATCTGGCGAATGGGCATGGACTTTGGAATAAAGTGCATGGGGTGTGGACGTAAAGTGATGATACCTCGGCGTAAATTTGAAAAAGCGGTTAAAAAGATTATAACTACAGAACAGCCTCGATAGAACAATTTTTGTTATTTAAATTAAAGATGTGATGAGACTATAGGTATGGTAAAAATAAACGGCCTCTCCCTGCGATTATAGGCTTGCCTTAAAAAACTTGAAAATATAATCTGCTTATGATAGCTAACTTTTTTATCATTATCATTTTTTATTGCCTTTTTTTAAAGTTAAATTTCTGCTACAGCTGTAATTTCTTTATAGCCTGCAGTAGCAAACTGGGGGAAATTTAATTGGCGAGTTTATTAAAAAATATGCAGGATACTGTAGCAAAATACGCTAATGTACTATCCCAGATATTAAAAGTCGATGTAGAAATCGTAGACGAAAATTTAGACAGGATAGCAGGGACAGGTATGTTTGCAGGCAGAATCAATAAAAATATCGAACATGAAGGTTATGTGTATAAAGAAGTAATTAAAACAGGTAAGAGAAAAATCATAAAAGAACCAGGTAGACACAAAATTTGTACAAATTGTCCCAAGCTGTTAAAACAGGGATATTGTGAAGAAACCTTTGAAATGAGCATGCCGATAAGTACCGGGGAAAAAGTGATTGGCGTTATAGGCTTCGTATGTTTTAATAATGAGCAAAAGGAGCATATATTACATAATTTTGATACTTTTGCCGAGTTTTTAGAGCAGATATCGGATCTCATTTCAACAAAGGCTAAAGAGGAAATAGAAAAAGAAAACATGTTGATGATAATCGATATGCTAAATCACATAATCGATAAAATGGATCAAGGTGTAATTATCGCAGACGAAGAAGGCAAAGTGTCGAGTTTAAACAGTATTGCCAAAAGAATTCTGGAAGTTGACTCAGATAAAAATCTTCATATAAAGCTAAGGGCTACGGGCAATACTGTTATTAATATGAAAGAATATGAGCTAATCATGCCGAAAAAAACATATATAATTGCGGGAGAAGAATATAGGATTTTGCAAAGCAACTTCAAGTACAGTAAAGTTTTTATTTTTACTGATATAAACTCTTTAAAGCATAAGATTTTTTCTGCTACAACAACTAAAGAAGATATGGGCCTTAAAAATATTATCGGAGAATCATCATCAATGAAAATGCTTAAAAGCAAGGTAAAAAAAATTGCCCAATCTTCTTCAACGGTGTTAATAACAGGAGAAAGTGGAACTGGCAAAGAGCTATTTGCCAGGGCAATACACATGGAAAGTAAAAGGAGCAATAATCCTTTTGTAGCCATTAATTGTGCTGCGGTGCCGGATACCTTACTTGAAAGTGAACTTTTTGGATATGTAAAAGGTGCTTTTACCGGTGCAGATCCGAAGGGCAAAATCGGTAAAGTGGAATTTGCCAATACCGGAACTCTCTTTTTAGATGAGATAGGTGACATGCCCCTATATTTGCAAGCAAAACTGCTCAGAGTCTTGGAGCAAAAGGAGGTTGTTCGGCTAGGATCAAATAAGCCTATACCCGTTGATGTGAGAGTAATTGCTGCAACAAACAAAAATCTTGAAAAACTCATTGAAGAAGGATCCTTTCGTGAAGACTTATATTACAGGTTGAATGTATTACCCATTAACATACCGCCATTGAGAGAAAGGAAAGAAGACATTCGTGTACTGACAGATTATTTTGTTCGCAAATACACTGCACTGTTTAAAAAAAGAGTCGTGGGTTTTGAAAACGAAGTATGGGATTTCTTATATAAATATGACTGGCCGGGCAATGTCAGAGAATTGGAAAATACAGTTGAGTACATGATAAACATGCTGGACCAAAACGGAATAATAAGCGTTAGTTTACTTCCGCAAAAAATACGGTTTGATTTAAATAAACATAATGATTTAATCCCACTGGAAAAAATGGAAATAGATTTAATAAAGCGAGCTTTGGATTTATACGGAGGCAGCGTCACAGGAAAACAAAAGGCAGCCGAAGCACTGGGCATAGGCATTGCCACTTTGTATAGAAAGATAAAGAAGTATAGTCTGGAATAGACCTTTATCATTTTGATAAACCTTTATCATTTTGATAAAGGTTTTTTTATTGTGAAAATCGATGATCTAAGATTAATAAAGTTTAGAATTTATCAATATGATAAATAACTAATTTATTCTACCTCGGCAATTATTTTATTTATAACATAACGATATTAGCTTAACCTTGCCGTATCAAGGTATTCCTTTTATGTAAATATTATTTTGCAGTATTCGGAAACTGGCATAAAAGTTGCTACATAATGTTATACAGTTTGATGTTGCAAAAACATTAAATTTATTCGCAACTAGACTATTAAGTGAAGGTGGTATGTAGTAATGAACAGTTTACAAATCGAATTTATCTGTAACAAAAAAGATAGGAAGGATTATGACGCAAAAGCACCTATAAATGTCATGTCACAAGAGAAGATCAGGAAAGTAAGGGAGTTTCATAAAAGCTTTTCCGAATACAAAATTACGCCTCTATTTGCATTAGATAATCTGGCTAAAGAATTTGGAGTAAATAAGATATGGGTAAAGGACGAATCGTATAGATTCGGTCTTAACGCTTTTAAGGTGTTGGGAGGGTCTTTTGCCATCGGCAAGTATTTAAGCAAAAAAGCTGGTTTACCAATAGAAGAATTGTCTTTTGAAAAACTGCGATCAAAAGAAATAAAAGAAAAGTTGGGTGATATTACTTTTGTAACCGCCACCGATGGCAATCATGGTCGAGGGGTGGCCTGGACTGCCAATCAGCTTGGTCAAAAATCTGTAGTGTTCATGCCAAAAGGATCGTCAATAATACGCGTTAACAATATAAAAAAAGAAGGTGCAGAAGTCTTCGTAACAGATTTTAACTATGATGATTCTGTAAAGCTCGCTACCAAATATGCAAAAGAAAACGGTGGCGTGATTGTGCAAGATACAGCATGGCCAGGGTATGAGGATATACCACTATGGATAATGCAGGGGTACGGAACTTTGATAGATGAGGCCATAGAACAAATAGAAGCATTGGGAGAAGCTAAGCCTACACATGTTTTCCTTCAGGCGGGAGTCGGTTCTTTTGCCGGTGCCGTTCAGGGTTATTTAGCTTCAAAATATGATAAGCGTACACGCCCAATAACGATAATAGTTGAGCCTGAAAATGCAGCCTGTATTTTTAAGTCTGCCAAAATTAACGACGGAAAACCTCATGCTGTAACTGGTGAATTATCCACCATCATGTCAGGCCTTGCTTGTGGAGTGCCAAATACTATAAGTTGGGAAATTCTAAGAGACTATGCGGATATGTTTGTTTCATGTCCAGATTATGTGGCGGCAAGAGGAGTAAGAATTCTAGCAAGTCCGCTAAAAGGCGACCCGCAAATAATTTCGGGAGAATCCGGAGCCGTTGGAATGGGCTTGCTGAGCTTGATAGTAGAAAAACAGGAGCTAAAAAACATGAAAGAACTATTAAAAATTAATGAACAATCCAAGATATTGCTAATTAGCACCGAAGGTGATACAGATCCCTTCGCCTACCGGAAAATAGTTTGGGATGGAGCATTTGCAAATTAATTTCAGGGAGTGGTTTACATGTTGACAGAGGAAAGGCAAAGTCAGGTAATAAAGCTTTGTCAGGAATTGATTAGAATCAAAAGCTATTCAGGAGAGGAGGGGATACTGGCAGAAAAACTCGGCAATGTTTTCAAAGAAATGGGCTTTGATGACGTTTTTACCGATGAGTATGGAAACGTGGTAGGCCATATCAAAGGCAAACGCCCTGGCAAAATAATTCTATTCGACGGCCATATGGATACTGTACCCGTTGATGAAGCCCAATGGACAAAAGAACCTTTTGGAGGAGTTATTGAAGACGGCAGGATATATGGTAGAGGAGCGACTGATATGAAAGGTGCCCTCAGTGCTATGGTATGTGCTGCTGCAAATTTTGCTAAAGATACAGGAAGGAATTTTGCGGGAGATATATATGTGGCCGGAGTTGTCCATGAAGAGTGCTTCGAAGGTATAGCATCCAGCAACGTCAGCAAAAAAGTAAAACCGGACTATGTGGTCATCGGGGAAGCATCCGAATGTAATTTGAAACGAGGTCAAAGGGGAAGAGCGGAAATAGTCGTAGAAACTTACGGGAAGGCAGCTCATTCGTCAAACCCTCAAAACGGGATAAATGCAGTTTACAACATGATGAAATTATTGCAGAAGATACGTCAGATTGAGCTCACTCATCACGATTTTTTAGGTGATGGGATTTTAGAACTTACAGATATTAAATCATCGCCTTATCCAGGTGCTTCAGTTGTACCGGATTACTGTAAGGTAACTTTTGACAGAAGATTATTGATAGGAGAAACTAAGGAAAGTGTCTTAAAACCAATACAAGATATCATACTGGAATCAGAAAAAGAAGACCCACACTTTAAAGCTAAAGCCTATTATGCAGTTGGTGAGGAAAATTGCTATACCGGCAATAAAATACAAGGCGAAAGATTTTTCCCTGCGTGGCTTTTTGATGAAGAGGAAGATTTTATTCGAAAAGCTTTTCAAGGATTAAAAGACGCTGGTCTAAACCCAAGTATAACTCATTACTCTTTTTGCACCAACGGAAGCCATTATGCAGGTGAGGCAAACATTAAGACCATAGGGTTTGGACCATCCAAGGAAAACCTGGCCCATACAGTTGATGAGTATATAGAAATCGATCAATTATTAAAGGCAACACGCGGCTATTACGGCATTATCAAGGCTTTATTAGATTAAAAAAAGATGAAAAGGAGGGGTTTTAATGGGTGAGTTTGACATAGTCATAAAAAATGGTTCTGTCGTTGACGGTACCGGTGCAAAAGCCAAGAAGGTTGATATTGGGATTAAGGACGGCAAGATCATTGCCATAGACGACTTGAAAGATTCTGAAGCTAATACTACAATTGATGCTTCTGACAAAGTGGTATGTCCGGGATTTATTGATACCCACAGCCACTCAGATTTGCATGTATTTGCGGAGCCCTTCATATCAGCAAAAGTCCGGCAAGGTGTAACAACTGAGGTAATAGGCCAGGACGGCATGTCTTTAGCCCCCATAAAAGACGAGTACATTTCGTCATGGAAAAAGGCTATGGCAGGCCTAGAAGGCGAATACGATGTAAATTGGACGTGGAAGTCAGTTGATGATTATTTAAGAAGACTCGAGGAACTTGAACTTGGGCCAAATATTGCATTTCTAGCTCCACATGGCAATATCCGTTTGACTGCAATGGGCCTTGATAATCGTAAACCGTCTCAGGATGAGCTCCGATTGATGGAAAAAATTCTAGAGCAGAGCCTTGACGAAGGGGCTTTCGGCATGTCAACGGGTATGATTTACCCACCGTGCTGCTATGCCGATATTGAGGAATTCATTGCTTTGGGTAGAGTGTTAAACAGAAGAGGAGCAGTTTTTGTAACTCATCAGAGAAGTGAAGCAGATAGCATTTTAGATTCTATGGACGAAATACTCACCATTGGCCGAAAGAGTCAATGCAGGATACATTTTTCCCATTTTAAAGTAGCGGGCAAGAAAAATTGGAGCAAACTCCCCAAAGTAATGGAAAAACTTGATGAGGCAAACAGCGAGGGAATGGAAGTATCATTTGATCAATATCCATATGTGGCAGGTAGCACAATGCTTGGCGTCATATTGCCCCCTTGGGTTCACGACGGCGGAACAGACAAGTTACTTGAAAGGCTAAAAGATTCTGAAATACGGGAAAAGATCAAACAGGATATCATCAACGGCATACCCGGCTGGGATAATTTTATCGACTTTGCTGGGCTAGATGGAATTTTTGTTACATTTGTCAAGACTAAAAAGAATCAGGATATGGTAGGCAAGAATCTTATAGAAATTGGTAAAGCTCGAGGCAAAGATCCTTTTGAAGCAACATTCGATTTGCTGCTGGAAGAAGAAAATGTTGTAGGCATGGTGGACTTTTATGGCAAAGAAGAACATGTGGTAGAGATAATGAAACGGAAAGAACACAATGTATGCACTGATGGCATTATGGGAGCCAAACCCCATCCGCGCCTTTACGGAACTTTTCCACGGATTCTGGGGAAATATGTGCGTGAGGACAAGGTATTAGATTTGGAAACCGCAATATATAAAATGACCGGTAAACCCGCAGGAGTTTTGGGTTTGAAAAATAGAGGCATTATAAGGCAAAACTATGCAGCTGATATAGTGGTATTTGACCCTGAAAAAGTGATAGACACTTCCAGTTATGTTGATCCCGTTCAATATCCTATTGGAATAGAGTACGTTATCGTAAACGGAAATATTTTAGTAAACCAAGGAAAGCCGCAGCCTAAAAAGGCAGGCATTGTTTTGAGATATGAAGGGAGGTAACTCAAAATGCGAAAAAATCAAGACTATGACTATGATATTAGGAATATAGAAGTGGATAAAAGATTTGTTATAGCAAAGAAGGAAATGCTAATCACATTTATTGTTCAACTTTGCTACACTTTTCTCATGCTCATAGTCGCATATGCTACAGGCAAAGGGGACCCCAAAAACTATAGTTTTATTATGGGAATGCCTGCATGGTGGTTTTATGCTTTGCTAATCACGGCTTTATTTCTGATTTTGATATATTACATAATTACAAAAGTATTTGTACCCGTTAGTGTGGAACCATGGATTGAGCAAGAACAGGAAAGAGGTGAATAAAATGAACTTATCTGGTGCAAAAACTTCTGTTATTGTGTCTTTTATTATCTATTCTATTTTGGTTCTAGCCATTGCCAATTACTCCCGACGATCCATGTCTAAAACAAAGCTGGATGATTACATAAGCGAGTTTTATACTGGCGGTCGGGGAATGGGCACTTTGGTAATAGTGTTTATGATTGCTTCAGGACTTTGTAGCGCCGGAACGTTTTTGGGAAGTCCAGGTTTAGCATATAGCACAGGCCTTGTTTTTCCATTCGTAGTTTTAGCTCAGAGCTTTATGAATTTTGTAGTCTTAGGTCAAGTGGGGAAAAAAATCGGGATAGTAGCCAGGCGTATAGATGCACAATCATATCAGGATATACTCACTTACAGGTATAATAATAGTAAAGCTGTGCGCTGGTTCAGTGCCCTTGCTATTTGGATATTTTACACATCTAATATCGTAGCACAGTTAAGTGGTGGTAGCAGATTACTGGAAGTTATGACTGGTTTACCTTATGTAACGGCTCTAATGTTATTTGGCATAGTTATTATAATTTATACTGCTACCGGCGGAATAAAAGGTGTGTCTACAGCTACAGTGTTCCAAGGAATAGTAATGACCTTTTCTATAGTTTTGCTCTTTGTCCTGATTATTTTTAAAGTTAGCCCAATGGAAGCCTCATATCGCGCTATTATAGAAACTAATCCAAACCTTGTTTCGCCGTGGGTTTGGACGCCGGCATATGCTTTTTCCATGTTCGTATCACTGGGCCTGGTTACAATTGGGCAACCACATGGAGCAATGGCATCTCTTATGTATAAGGATACCAGAGGAATGCATAATGCCATGTGGATAGGTGCAGTAGTAGTATCAATTTGGAGTATCATGATTGTATGGGCTGGAAACCTGGGTAGAGCTATAGTTCCATCACTAGAAGTTCCTGATTATATAATTCCATTCCTAGCGGTAAACACAATGCCGGGCTGGATTGCTGGCCTTATTTTAGCCGGAGTAGCTTCTGCCATTCAGTCTACTATTGCTGCAGTTGTTATTGTAATAAGCTCGGCTTTGGTCAGAGATATGTATTTAACCGTAAGGCCAACTAATGATCCAAAGAAAATACAAAAAATAACCATTGTAGCTACGGTAGTAGCTGCAGTAGTTCCATTAATCATAGCCATAAATCCACCGCCAGCATTACAATGGTTTATACTCTTTGCAATAGGAGGTTTAACGTCATCATTTTTCTGGCCTATGTTACTGGGACTTTATTGGTGGCGCACTAACGAATATGGTGCCATAGCAGGTATGATAGGCGGAATGGTAACATTTATCTTGGTTCAGGGCAAGTTTGTACCATTTAACCTGGGAATGCACGGGATTGTAATGGGGCTTCTAATTTCTGGTATATTAACAGTATTAGTGAGTTTAATGACCCCCAAGCCTCCTAAACGAGTAATAGATATTTTCTGGGGAAGGGTAAAGCCTAATTAGAAACAAATAATAAAAGAGCTGTTGCAGATTGAATTGGTGGTTTTCTGCAACAGCTCTTTTTATACCGCAACACATGTCTTGCAAACCAGATAGTTTAATGATATAATACCTTCGAACATCTCTGCTCCTAATTAGGGGCCAATTAGTCCATGGAGGTGAAGAAAAGTGAGACAGTATGAGGCTATGTTCATCATTGACCCTGATTTTGAAACAGATGCCGCAAATCAACTGGTGGAAAATTTTAAGAAACTTATCCAAGACCAGGGTGGTCAAATTGATGGGGTCGATGAATGGGGCAAACGCAAGCTGGCCTACCCCATTGAAAAGCGTCGGGAAGGCTATTATTTTATAATGAACTTTACTGCTAGTCCCCAAGCCGCCCAAGAGCTGGACAGGGTCTTTAAGATTACGAATGGGCTTCTGAGACACCTTATTGTAAAAAAAGAAAATTAAGAGGTGAAAAACCTTGTTAAACAGAGTCGTATTAATAGGCAGACTCACAAGGGATCCGGAACTGAGGTTCACACCGGCCAACGGAGTGCCAGTAGCTCATTTTACAATTGCTGTAGACAGACCCTATGTTAATCAAAAAGGTGAGCGAGAAGCAGATTTTATCAGAATAGTAGTCTGGAGAAAGCTCGCGGAAATCTGTGCAAACAACCTCACAAAAGGGCGGTTGGTTGGAGTGGACGGCAGATTGCAGATTAGGGCTTATGAAGGCCAGGACGGTCAGCGCAGATATTTAACTGAAGTAGTAGCTGATTCAGTCCAATTTTTAGATAGACCAAAATCTGGTTCCAATGAACCAAATTTTGAGGACTTTGATGCGGATTTTAGCTTTGATCCGGGTATAGATCAAATAGATGGTGACGATGTACCTTTTTAAGTGAAAGACCAACTATTAAAAGTCAAATAAAATATGTAAAAAAACTATAAATGAGATCCAACTAAAAACAGGCATCACAAAAAGGCTTGTATTATTACAAACCTGAAACAATATATAATTACATGGAATTAAGCTTTGGGCACATAAGGTTGGTTATTCTTTAGGACAGCATAAATGATATTACACATTTTTCTAGAAACTGCACCAACACAGGTAAGATGATGTTTACCTTCTGCCCGCTTTTTCTGATAGAAAGCGCTTAATACAGGGTCTTTAAAAGAAGCAATCAAGGCAGCCTGAAAAATGGCTTTACGTAAATATGGTGAACCGCGTTTGCTCATGACATTATGTGTAGATTCGTATTCACCGGATTTACTAACTGAAGCATCAATACCTGCAAATGCTACCAGTTTTCTGGGGCTGCTAAACTTAGATATGTCACCGATTTCACCGATAATCGTAGCGCCAGTGACGTTTCCAATACCAGTTATGGTTGTTATGGGAGAGCCTAGTTTCTCCATCAGACGGCTGATTTCGCGTTCTGTATCCTTTACTTGCTGTTCAATAAAAGAAATCTGCTCAATTAAAGCCCTTAGTTGAAAGGAAAAACTGTCTTTGGCAAAGGTGATGCCAAAAGAATTAGAAGCAGCAGATTTAAGTTGCTTTGCTTTCTCAGCACCAACCTTTTGGCGACTTAGCTGTGTAAGCAGTTGTGCCAAAGCATCTGCTGAAACGGATTCAAAATCAATTGGTGAAGAAAACTGGCATAGAATCTCCTTTGAGGTCTTACCAAAAATGTTTGAAAATATGTATTGATATTCAGGAAACACCTGATCAAGGACACAGACCACCTTGCGCT